>Ga0256405_10002127_pt1 | contig 47990 bp, 34 predicted proteins | sample RumenRJG_02DNA_FD_189096 | JGI IMG/M metagenome (GOLD analysis project Ga0256405, IMG submission 189096) | Bovine rumen microbial communities from Lethbridge, Alberta, Canada - RJG_02 | ecosystem: Host-associated > Mammals > Digestive system > Stomach > Rumen | place: Canada: Alberta...
TGACCTTTCAAGTCCCGAGTTTCCCTCTCCAGCAGGCCGGTTCCTCCTTTTTACAACAAAGGTAAGGAATCCTGCCTTACTAAGCAAAGATTATCACATCTTTTTCTTAGACGCTGCAAACTTAGAGATAAGTCCGACAGCATGCAGCGAGTTATGGAGTCCCTTTGGCCGGGAATGTGGGACGCCGTTCAGACTATTGTCAATCCGCGACTCGACAAATACGTGATGTTTGATGAGGAGAAGGAAACCATCAGGAAAGCCTTATGTAAAGAACCGGAAATCAGTCTGGCTAATGCCAGTTGGATGATAGATGCCGCCAGAACCATCCGTGAAATTGTGAATGGTACGAAAGCAGAGGTTTATGAGATAGCGGCAGAGTCGGGCGTGGACTATCTGAAAAGTCTTGGGCTTGACATTGCCGAAGATGTGGTCGAAGATGTGGATGAGGTGGCTGCAACGACTGCCTGTCTGTTCTTCTGGTACTTTGACGGGGCTACCACTATTTCTGAATCTTGTGGCGGAGGTGGCGGTAATAACGAACTGCCCAAGAAGAAAGACAATGAGGACGAACTGTTTTTCGCCCTCAGATGTCATCAGATGGCCAAGACTATGCATGCACCAAAGTATAGGCTCAGGAGATAACAGAACTAATGTAGCTATCGAATTCAGAATCAGATGTCTTTGGATGTTGGGAGAATAATAATAGGGATTTTTAGAGTATATTTGTTTGGAAATTAAACCATAAAATCAGCCCCCTGATAATCAGATGGTTACGTTTAAAATGTGCATTAATTTGAGAAATAATTCCAAGAATCTTGCCCAATTCAAAAAATAGTTGTATCTTTGCACCGTGAAACTGCGCCAAGTTGGGCTACACTTCAGCAAAGAACATATTCTTTGCATTCGGTTTGCACCACCCTTGCACCCAAAATTAGAGAATACGATGAGTACAATAGAAGAATTGCAGAAACTCCGTGAGCGTGAAGACCACGTAGAGTTCAAGAAGGCAGAGCATAACTACCCGTTCGCAGGAGGCCAGAAGACCGACCCCAAAGACCGTAGGCATTGTGTATTAGGATATGTTGTCGCCTTGGCTAATGAGAAAGGTGGTCGTTTGGTTCTTGGAATGGCTGATGCCTATCCCCATGAGGTTGCTGGTAGTGATTTTGCCGAGAGCGAGACAGGCAATCTTGAAGACGAGATTTATAAGCGTCTCCATATACGCGTTCGTACCGAAGAACTGTATGACGAGAAGCAACGTCGTGTCCTTGTCATCAATGTGCCTTCTCGTCCTGTTGGTAAGGCACTTCGTTTCGAGGGTGTTCCCTTGATGCGAGTGGGCGAAAGTCTGCGTGAAATGGACGATGCTGAATACTTCTCCATCATTTCCGAGCAAGACCCAGATTTCTCATCCCGTGTCTGCAAGGGGCTTACTATTGAAGACCTTGATGCTGAAGCTGTAGAAAACATGCGCAAACTCATTGCTGACAAGCAGAAACGGACTGATGCAAATACCATTCCTCTGCCACAATTACTGAAAGACCTGTTGCTGATTGATGATGATGGCAATATGAAATATGCGACTCTTTTGTTGTTGGGAAAGTCTGAAGCCATCAATCGTTATCTGCCACAGGCAAATGTTGTGATAGAATACAGAACCAGTCAAAGCCAAGTACGCTACAGCGCCCGTCAGGAATACCGTCTGCCGTTGTTCGTCGCTATCGAGAAGATATGGGAATACATCAACCAACCTGCTTGCAATCCGCTACTACACATCAATGATCTACCTCGCATCCTCGATTGTCCGGCATTCAACAAAGAGACTATTCGTGAGGCCATTATTAACGCTATGATTCACCGTAGCCTACAGATGGGGTCTGACATCTTCATCCATCTTTATCCTGATATGGTGGAAATCTCTAACCCTGGCGGATTCCCATACGGCGTAAACATCGGCAATATCCTCACCGTCAACAGTTCGCCCCGTAGCCGACTGATGGCCGAAGTGATAGAAAAGACGGGATTGATAGAGCGAAGCGGACAGGGTGTTGACATCATGTTTACCAACTGCATCAAGGAGGGCAAACCGCTTCCTGACTACTCCTATTCTGATGATTATCAGGTGGACTTGCGCTTCTACGGTGAGATTCCTGACGATGCCTTTTACCTCTTTGCCCAGGATATTTGCCATACCCCCGAACTCGAAAGTCAGATGAATACTTTCGACTGGCTGACGCTTCACTATATCTGGAAAGGTAATGCAGAGGCTGTTTATAAGGAGAGTTGCCCGAAATTAATAGAAATGGGGTTGATTGCAGAAGATGTGTATTTTGGATATGTCCTTTCCACCCGCTATCTGCTTTATAAACCGCATGTGAAATCTGTAGTCGGGCAATATGAAATCAATCATATCCAAATAGTTTATCATGTGATTCGGCGTAACGGCGATGCATCCATGAGTGATTTTGTGGCAGCATTCGACGGCATTTTGACACAAAAGCAAGTGCGTAACCTCATCGAAGGTCTTTGCAAAACGCCACTGATTGCTTCACATGGTAATGCACGTGCTACGAGATATAGTTGGATAAATAGTAACACTTAAACCGAACAAATATGCGACAAAGATTCTTCTGTTTATTTGTATTGGCTACGTTACTTGTATCTTGCTCTGGGGGCAAGGTGAAGTATCGTATCGGAATATCACAGTGTTCGGATGACATCTGGCGTGACAAGCAGAATGCGGAATTGAAGATGGGCGCCTACTTCCACGACGGTGTGGCATTGAAGTTTGCTGCGGCCTACGATAGCGACGAGCGGCAGGTGGAGCAGATTGACAGCCTCGTGAATAATGGCATCGACTTGTTAATCGTGGCACCAAATCAGGTGCAGACCATCTCGCCTGCCATCGACCGGGCATACGACAAGGGCATCCCCGTGATTGTTTTCGAGCGCAAGACCAGTTCACAGAAATATACCGCTTTTATCAGTGCCGACAACTACGAGATGGGGCGTATCATGGGCGAATACATTGTCTCACGGCTTCATGGACACGGTTCGGTGTTAGAGATTAAGGGACTGGAAAGCTCTTCGCCCTCCATCGAGCGTCATAACGGTTTTATGGACGCTATCAAGAATGCACCAGGCATCAAGGTCGTTGCCTCGTTACAGGGCGACTGGACCGAGCTGAAGGCTTACGAGAGTACTCAGCAATGGCTCCTTAATAATAAAGATGTACGCGTAGACCTGGTGTTTGGCGCCAACGACCGTACAGCGATGGGAGCAAGGAAAGCTCTTGGCAAGGATGTGCTATACTGTGGCATTGACGGCCTGCCGGGAGAGAATGGCGGCATACAGTTAGTGCGCGACTCCTTGCTTGATGCTTCGTATATCTATCCCACCCATGGAGACCAGATTATCGAGTTAGCCGTAAACATTCTCGAGGGCAAGCCCTACGAGAAGGAAACCTTGCTGATGTCTGCCCTGGTGACTCACGATAATGCCCAGGTGCTGCTGATGCAGAGCGAGGAGTTGATGCAACAGGCTAATCGTCTGAATCAGTTACACAATAAAGCCGACAACTACCTGCATGAGCTTGACACGCAGCGTATTGTGAATTGGCTGGCCATCGGCATCATCGCATTACTCATCGTCGTCATCGTATTGTTCTACCTCTATCATTTGCGGAAAATCAATATGCAAAGAGAGCGCGTAGTTAACACTTTATGGAACCTTAAACCAGAAAATGTCCCAGCCGCTTCTGAACCCTCTGAGTCCCCCCAAAAGTCCGAAATACCAGAGGAATTAGAAAGTACCGTTATTCCTGAGGAGAACGACCCCACAGCTGTCTCTTTGTTTATTACTCGTTTTAAGGATGTCGTAGAAGCCCGTCTGACTGACAGTGATATCAGTGTGGAGGATTTGGCTGCAGACATGAACCTCAGCCGTGTACAGCTCTACCGCAAGGTAAAGGCCGTTACTGGCTCGTCACCTGTTGAATTGCTGCGCACCGCCCGTCTGAATCGAGCCTACCAGTTGCTGTTCACCACTGACAAGAGCGTCTCTGAGGTTGCGTATGCCGTCGGCTTCACCGCTCCCAGCTACTTTACGAAATGTTTCAAAGAGGAGTATGGTATGGTGCCGGGTGACGTAAGGAAGTAAAAAGTGAATAATTTGCTGCCACTTAATGTGCGAAAGCTAAGAAATATCGTTCATTCCATCACAAAAATGTTTCATTGCAACAATTTTTGTACGGAGTGAACGATAATTTTAATATAGATATAAGATTAGTGCATACTTTTGCAGCAGAAATTGTAACAAGAGAATTAACTAAAACCGAATACAAATGGAAAGAACGAAAAGATTCATTCTGGCAAGCGTCTCAAAGAGACGATTACTGAGTTTCCTCGCTCTGCTGCTTAGTACGATAATGTACGCGCAGAGTGAAATCAGTGGCACGGTGATTGACGCCACAGGCGAGACAGTCATTGGTGCAATGGTGAAAGAGAAGGGTACGTCGAACGGTACGGTGACCGACTTAGACGGAAACTTCAAAATCAAAGTGAACGAGGGTGCCATCCTTGTCATCTCGTACATCGGATATCAGACATTGGAGGTGCCAGCCCAGCACGGTATGAAGGTAACCATGAAGGATGATGCTGAGGTGCTACAGGAAGTGGTAGTGACTGGTTATACCACCCAGCGCAAGGCCGACCTGACGGGTGCCATCTCGACGGTGAGCGTCGACGAAATGGCCAAGCAGAACGAGAACAATCCAATGAAGGCGCTGCAAGGTCGCGTGCCGGGTATGAACATCCAAGCTGATGGTAACCCAAGCGGTGCTGCGACGGTGCGCATCCGTGGTGTCGGAACGCTGAATGACAACGATCCTCTGTACATCATCGACGGTGTGCCCACGAAGGCCGGTATGCATGAGTTGAACGGTAACGACATAGAGAGCATCCAGGTGCTGAAGGATGCCGCCTCGGCCAGCATCTACGGAAGCCGCGCTGCCAATGGTGTGATTATCATTACCACGAAGAAGGGTAAGGACGGTAAGATTAAGGTGAACTTTGATGGTAGCCTCGCCGCCTCGTTCTATACCAACAAGATTGAGACGATGAACGCCAACGAGTGGGGCCGTGCCTTCTGGCAGGCTAATGTCAACGACGGACTGAATCCCAACAACAATAACGTGGGCTATAACTACGACTGGACCTATAATAAAGAAGGGAACCCCATATTGAACGGTATGACCATGAATATGTTCCTCGACGAGAACGGCACGGTACGCGCTGGCGATACCGAATGGTTCGACGAGATTACTCGCACGGGTGTCGTTCAGCAATACAACCTCTCGGTGAGCAACGGCTCGGAGAAGGGTAGTTCCTTCTTCTCCGTAGGCTACTACGACAACCAGGGAACCATCAAGGATACATGGTTTAACCGCCTCTCGGCCCGTGCCAACAACGACTTCAAGCTCTTCAACGGTGCTGTCACCATTGGCGAGAATTTTACGATTAACCATACGAAGGGCGTCGATGCCCCTGGTGGTGTGTTGGAACATGCCTTGGAGTTCAACCCCAACTTCCCCATCTACGCTGAAAACGGCAAGTACGCCCAGGCCCTCGGTGCCTACTCAGAGCGCGAGAATCCGCTGAGCATGATTGCCAACGCCAAAGACAACGAATATACCCAGTGGCGCTCGTTCGGCGATGTCCACCTGAGCGTTACACCGTTTAAGAACTTCATGCTGCGCACCACGTTGGGCATGGACTACACCCAGAAAAAGCAGCGCTTCTTCACCTACCCAATAGAGAATGGTAAGGTGAGGCGTACTGACAGTGCTGCCGAGAGTAAGCAGGAGCATTGGATGCGCTGGATGTGGAACGCCATTGCCACCTACAATCTGGAGATAGGCAAGCATCGCGGCGACGCCATGGTCGGTATGGAGCTGAACCGTCAGGACTATGAGTGGGAGAGTGCCAAGCGCTACGAGCTGGCCATCCTGAATACCGACTATATGTGGCCAAGTGCTGGTGCAGGCAAGCAGCTGGCAGAAGGATCGGGCGAAGGTTTCAGTCTTGTGTCTTTCTTCGGAAAGGTTAACTACACCTATGATGACAAGTATCTGGCTAGCTTTACTATCCGTCGAGATGGTTCGAGCCGATTTGGTACAAACAACCAGTACGGTACATTCCCATCAGTATCAGCAGGTTGGCGTCTCTCAGAAGAGAAGTTTATGGCTAAGACAAAGAGCTGGCTCGACAATCTGAAGCTGCGCTACTCTTGGGGACAGACTGGTAACCAGGAAATCTCGAACACGGCACGCTACACCCTCTACAAGAGCGTAGTATCAACAGGACTTTGGGGTAGCGGTCAGGCAGGTTCATCATACGACATTATCGGTAAAAACGGTGGATACGATCTGGCTAACGGTTACGTACGCAATCAGCGCGGCAACGACGATATCAAGTGGGAAACCACCACACAACATAACATCGGTGTTGATTTCGCAATGCTGAGAAACGAAATCTACGGTAGTTTTGATTGGTTCAATAAGAAGACCACAGACATTCTGCTCTTCATGGAAGGAATCGCTGCTATGGGTGAAGGCTCTGGTCAGTGGATCAATGCCGGCGAGGTAAAGAACAACGGTTGGGAACTGAGTATTGGTTATCGTCATCAGTTGGAGAACGGTTTCTCGTGGGATATCAACGGAAACATCAGTAAGTATGTGAATGAGATTACAAAACTGCCTGAGACAGTAGCTGCCAACGGTAAGTATGGTGGTAACGGTGTGAAGAGTGTTGTAGGTCATCCTATGTTCTCGCAGGTAGGCTACATCTACGACGGGATCTTCAAGAGTCAGGAGGAGATTGATAATCATGCTACACAGGAAGGTGCTGGCCTGGGCCGCATACGCTATAAGGACCTGAATGGCGACGGCGTTATTACTGAGGCCGACCAGGACTGGATTTACGATCCAACACCCGACTTCACTTGGGGATTGAACATCTATCTGCAGTATAAGGACTGGGATTTGACTATGTTCTGGCAAGGCGTACAGGGTGTTGATGTAGACTGTCGCGGATATAAGTCGCAGACCGACTTCTGGGCCAACTCAGCCATCAACGTACCTTATCTGAACAAGGGTAAGCGAGCACTCGATGCCTGGAGCCCAGCTAATCCTAGCAGCAACATCCCTGCACTCACCACATCGGATACAAACAATGAGGGACGTGTTTCATCTTACTATATAGAGAATGGTAGTTACGTGAAGCTGCGCAACATACAGTTGGGTTACAATCTGCCCAAGAATTTGACAGAGAAGTTATGTATGGATCGCATACGCCTCTACGCATCGGCTCAGAACCTGCTCACCATCAAGAGCAATAAGTTTACAGGCGCCGATCCTGAGAACCCAGGATTCAACTATCCTATCCCCCTCAATCTTACATTCGGACTTAATGTTTCATTCTAAAATATAGCAACGATTATGAAAACGATATATAGAACAATCTGCGCAATCTGCGTAATCTGTGGTCTTACTGCCTGCTCTGATTTCCTGGAGGAACAGGTGCCACAGGCAACGCTGACTCAGGACGAGGTAAAGAACCCTGAGTATATCGACAACGTGCTGATTTCAGCATACGCTGGACTGGTTTCGATTGAGGATATGAACGCATCGTTCTCACTCTGGAACTACGACACACGAAGCGACGACGCATACGTTGGCGGTTCTGACTTCTCTGATGGCGAGCCATTCCACAGACTGGAAAAGAGTACTGGCGTGATGACTACCGACTGGCCTTTCAGCTCTATCTGGACTCGATTCTACAATTACCTTAGCCGCGTAAGTCTGTCGATAGACATTCTGGCAAGTGCCGATCAGGAGAATGCTACCATACAGCAGCGTACTGCCGAGATGAAGTTCCTGCGTGCATACGGCCACTTCCAGCTGAAGCGACTATTTAAGAAGATTCCATTTGTGAACAAGCCAAACATGCAGGAAGAGGACTACAATAATCTCTCGAACACAGAGTATACCAACGACGAGGGGTGGCAGCAGATTATCAACGATCTGGAGGATGCCTACGCAGTACTGCCAGAAGCTCAGACTGAGAAGGGACGCCCAACAAAGGCCGCTTGTGCAGCATTCCTGGCTAAGGTATATCTGTATAAGGCATATCGTCAGGACGATGCCAGCAGCAATCAGGTAACAGCCATCAACGAGGCAGATCTGCAGAAGGTTGTAGATTACACCAATCCAGCCATCTATACCAAGGCCGGCTATGGTCTGGAGCCAGATATGCACAACAACTTCCGTCCTGAAGAGCAGTATGAGAACGGTAAGGAGAGTCTTTGGGCCATACAGTACTCTAGAAACGACGGTACCGTTTATGGCAACCTGAACTTCTCATACAGACTGATTGTACCATGTATTCCTAAGGTTCACGATTCTGGTTGTGATTTTTACAAGCCATCGCACAATCTGGTAAGTGCCTATCGCACCAACAGCGACGGTCTGCCAATGCTTGACACCTATGCCGACGAGGAATATACCGTTGGTTCAGCCCAAACTGTAGATCCGAGACTGTTTGTAACAGTAGGCGTACCTGGTACTCCATATATGTTTAACCCAAGCTTTATGATTGCCGAGAGCAACGCTTGGAGCCGCAGTGGTGGTACATTCGGATACTTTGTATCGCTGAAGCAGAATGTTGATCCTGCGCTGACAGACAGCTATCTGTATCTGTGCGATTCACAGTGGGCAAGTTCGATGAACCGCATCGTTCTACGCTATGCTGACGTTCTGTTGATGCGTGCTGAGGCACAGGCTCAACTGGGACAGACTTCTGAGGCTATCGCCCTGGTAAATCAGGTTCGTGAGCGTGCAGCAGGTATGGCTACAAGCAGCGTAGTATCCAACTATTCTAATAAGTATGGTGTACACTATGCAGTAGGTAAGTACATTGGCAGCTACAGCAAGGACGAGGCCATGAAGATAATAAAGATGGAGCGCCGACTGGAGCTGGCTATGGAGAGCGAGCGTTTCTTCGATCTGGTACGTTGGGGCGATGCAGCTACAGTACTCAACAAGTACTACTCTACAGAGAGTGAGAAGATGAACTTCCTGAGCGGATCGCAGTTTACAGCCAACAAGAATGAGTACCTGCCTGTACCATTCGAGCAGATGGCAGCATCTAACGGACACTACACTCAGAACTGTGGACAGTGGTAAGAATCGAGTTAAGATTTAAAAATTAAGAATTTAGAGTTAAGAGTTATGAAAACGATATATAGCATTATCTGCGCAATATGCATCGTATGCGGGCTCACCGCCTGTAACGATGATCATACGGGCAGCATCGACGTAAGCGGTTCATGCTTGGTTGAGAAGTTTGTCCTGAACGGACAATACGAAGGTACTATCAATACAGAGAAGCGCCTAGTGAAAGTGAAAGTGCCCGTAGATTTCGCCCAGAAGGGTGATATGGAGATAACAAGTCTGACAGTATCTGCTGGCGCACAGACCAATATGAAGGTGGGCGACCACATCAACTTTGATGCCGATCGCAATCTTCACATCAGCAATGGCGACTTGGTAATGGACTATCAGGTAAGCGTACGTAACGACGAGGCCTTGATGTCGCTCTTCATACTTGAGGGTGTGAAAGGTGCCATAAACCAGCAGGACAAGACTATCACCGTAAGCGTGATGGCCAACAGCGGTATCGACCTTAGCAATGCTACTTTCGAAGTTGAATGCAGCGAGGATGCCACATGTAGTCCAGCTAGCGGCACTAAGGGCAACTTCACTGAGCCGTTCCAGATTACACTTAACGACAATACTGCTACTACAGTTTATACGGTTTACGTAACACTGATTGAGGATCCTATCGCACTGTTTGTTGGCGATGCTGAAAACATCGAACTGCTGAACGATGAGGAGAAGGCTGCTGCCAAGTGGCTCACTGGTAACATTGCAAGTGCAGCCTACGCATCATGGAGCGATGTAGCTGGCGGAAATATCTCACTCGAGAAATGTAAGCTGATATTCTTCCACCGTCATTGCTCATCATACGGCAATTACAATGGATTTGCTGAGGCTGAACAGGGAGCAATGACAGCACTGGCCAAGATGAAGGAATACTGGCAGAAGGGTGGTGCATTCGTACTGGGTCGTAGCGCGGTGAACTACGCTATTGCTCTGGGTGCTATGCCTGAGGACGCTTATCCAAACAATGTTTGGGGCGGCGGAGGCGGCGAAGGCTCCGACCTGATGGGCGACGACCCTTGGCATACATTTGCCTACGACATCACTCACCCACTATGGAATAACCTGAAAACCTATCCAGGTGCTCCAGACAATGCTATCTACACACTCGATAAGGATTACACCATCTGTAACACCACATCACAGTATGGATTCTGGGATACTTATCAGGGTGGTAAGGATGCTATGGAAGCTAAGACTGGTGGTCGCGCTCTGACTGGCGACAACAGCGTGAACGCATGGGAGTTGAAGGCCTACAGCGGTGAATTCGGCAAGGGTGGCATCATCTGCCTCGGCTCAGGTCTCTACGACTGGAACTCTCCTACTCCTTTCGAATCGAACTATCACGATAACATGGGCAAGATCATGCTCAACGCATTCGACTATCTCACAAAATAAAACAACGAATTTCACGAATTAAACGAATTGAAGATTATGAAGACAATGTTATTTAATATAATCTGTGGAATCTGCGTAATCTGTGGTTTCACATCATGCAGCGACGACGAGTTCAGCGGCGATCCCGCTAAGGACTGGGCTGGCACCACTACCTTCTTCGCTTCTACTGATGCACAGGGCTTCGGCACCTACTACATGCCCTCAGTAGGCCGCGTCGGCGACCCCATGCCTTTCTACGATCAGAAGGCTGGCGACTTCAAGGTGCTCTACCTTCAGGAGTTCACCAACAACTCGAGTCATCGTTTCCATCCCATCTGGGGCGTATCGACCAAGGACGGTGCCAACTATGAGTCCCTCGGCGAGGTGCTGCCCTACGGCTCCAACGACTATCAGCAGGATGCTGCACTTGGTACGGGCTGCGCCTACGAGAAGGATGGTACCTATTATATCTATTACACGGGCCACAACGGCAACTGCAAGAACCGCGAGGTGGTGATGCGTGCAATATCTACCGACTTCAAGACCTGGACAAAGGATGAACTCTGGGCACTCAACGGCCCCGACTACGGCTATTCTGCTAACGACTTCCGTGACCCACAGATTTTCGTCGCCGACGACAACCTCTACCACATGGTCATCGCCACCTATCCCAACGGTGGTGGCGACCCCTGCTTCGCCGAGTTCAAGAGCAGCGACCTGAAGTCTTGGGAGCACGTGGGCCGCTTCAAGATGATCTGGGACCGTATGCTCGAGTGTCCTGACATCTTCAAGATGGGCGATTACTGGTACCTCGTCTATAGCGAGAGTTTCAAGGCCAGCTGGAGCCGCAAAGTGAAGTATATGATGGCCTGCACCTACGACGAGCTGAAAGCCTGCTTCAACGACGGACCGAAATGGCCTGCCGATGGTCACGAGGGTGTCCTCGACAGCCGCGCCTTCTATGCCGGCAAGACCGCCTCGAACGGTAGCGATCGCTTCATCTGGGGCTGGTGCCCCTTCCGCTCTGGTGCTGACATCCATGAGAAGAACATCAACGTTGGCGCTGGTGACGGCAATGAACCCAACTGGTCGGGTGCGCTGGTCTGCCACAAGATTATCCAACACAATGACGGTACGCTGACCTTGGGCGCAGTACCTGCTATGGCATCGAAATACAATCAGGCTGTTAGTACTAATGTCATGGGGTCGAACGGCTATAACGGCGGTACGCTCTCTGGCGACGGCGCATACGTGCTCTACAACCGTCTCGCTACGGCCAACCATATCTCGTTCACCGTCAAGACCTCCAACATCTGGGACAAGTTTGGCATCTCCTTCGTCCGTAGCACCGATGCGAAGAAGTACTATACTATCGTTGTCAACCCCGAGGACGATAACCACCGCAAGCTCAACTTTGAGCAGGAGGGTGAAGAAGGCAAGGGATTCATCGAGGCCGCCGATGGCTATTGGTTTGAGCGTCCTGCTGACAACACCTACAACATCGACATCTACACCGACAACAGCGTCCTGACACTCTATATCAACGACATTTGCGCCTATACCCAGCGCATCTACGGCATCAACAAGAATTGCTGGAGCATCAACAACTACGGCGGCTCTGTTACCGTCAGCGACGTGAAAGTCAGCCAGCAGTAATTGCGGTTTTTATGAATAATCGTTCAATGTAGCAGAATAATGTTACATTGAACGATTTCTCTTATCCTATGTAACATATTTTATTATCTGGTTGGCCAGTTTGCTGTAATTTTGCACTCAAAAAATTTCAAGTGTCTAACCCTTTAAACAAAAAAAGATGAAGAAAGTATTTTTACTCCTTTGCCTTTTGGCAACAACCACCATTGCTACGGCCACTGATCTTTGGGAAGGTACGCACGCAGTAGATTGGTCAAACACGTTGACTATCGAGGCTGCTAAGTTTGCAGACGCTCAGGTAGGACAGAAAATCGTCGTTGAATTCAAAGATGCCACGGGAGAAGTTATTGAACTGCACTCGAACGGCGGCATGCTGCCAGGCACACGCTACGCCCACTCTCTCTATGCCGACCAGCACGAAATGGAAGTGTTCATCACCCCGGGAATGCTTGCCTGTCTGAAGGAGCACGGAATGGAGATTTGCGGCAAGGGCTTCACCGCTACCAAGGTATGGTATGGCGACGGCAAGGACAATGTCGATGGGAACACAGTATGGACAGGCTACTTCTGGATGGACGAATGGAGTACGTTAGAGGTGGCCAAGACCTCATTCGATGGTATCAACTGGAGCGACTACAAGGCTATCCGCTTCTATTCGGAGGCTAACCGCACGGATTATGTCATCAATGTGCTTACCAAGTGGGGGGATGGCGGCAAGTTGGGTGATCAGACGACGATGACCATGACTAACGAGTATGTCGAACTCAGCCTTGAGGGCATTGATATGACTGCAAAGCTGGCTGACGTTGACAGGCTCATGGTTCAGTGCAACAAGGAAGGCGGCAATCCCTTCAACTTCACAGCCATCGTGCTCGTTAAGAAAGAAACCACGGGTGTCAGCGCTACGCTAATGGATAGTGAGAAAGTGGATGGTAAAGCTTATAACCTCGCTGGGCAGCACGTAGATAGTCCCAGCAAGGGCCTGTATATCGTCAACGGGAAAAAGGTTTTGGTTAAAAAGAATAGATATTGATTCATTATTAGTATTTAGTTAGTTGGTAAGGAAAAGATTGCTTTTCAGGATAACATTTATAAAAGAATTGTTACAGCGAACGATTATTTATAGCAAATGTAACAGAAATGACAGCGTTTTAGCGAGAAATCCTGTATCTTTACAGCAGAATATTAATAACTAAAAACAAATGAACATGATGAAAAGATGTTTAATGACACTGACAGCAGTCATGACGCTGACAATGGCCAAGGCTCAGACGGTGATACCTCAGGCTTGTGAGCAGAGCATCGTGACGCCGAAGAACACTGGACGCTATCTGTGGCTGCCCATCCAGGAGTCAGCTCCTGAAGGGAAGGTGCAGGTTATCGTGAACGGTATGTTGCTGATGGAGCAGAACGTACGTATGGCTCGTGAGCAGGTGGACTATTATGTAGCACTCGACTTGCAGCCGTATCATGGCAAGGAGGCACTGCGAATCTGCGTGCAGAATGTGCCGACGGGAAGCGTGTGCTTCAAGAAGCTGGTACAGAACGATGATGCGGACTATGCGCTGATTGATGAGAAGTTTCGCCCGCTGTACCACCATACGCCCAAGCGCGGATGGATGAATGACCCTAATGGGATGTTTTATAAAGACGGTACCTGGAATCTGTACTATCAGTACAACCCCTACGGTTCTATGTGGGGTAATATGCACTGGGCCCACTCCACCTCTACCGACCTCATCCATTGGAAGGATGAGGGCGTGGCACTGACTCCCGACGTGTGGGGGACGATGTTCAGCGGATCATGTGTGGTAGATCGGGGCAACGTTGTCGCTATGTACACTGCCAGCCGTCCCACTCCCTTTGGCGGTGACGTGCAGGCGCAGTGTATAGCCTTCTCGAATGATGGCGGTAAGACGTTTACGAAATATGAGGGAAACCCCGTGCTGACTGCCGAAGACAAGGACTTCCGCGACCCTCGTCCGTTCTGGAACGAGGACGTTAAGGCCTGGAACCTCATCCTCGCAGTGGGACAGGAGATGCGAATCTACTCATCACCAGATTTGAAGACATGGAAGTACGAGTCGTCTTTCGGTAAGGAGTATGGCAACCACGGCGGCGTATGGGAGTGCCCCGACCTCTTCCCTCTTACCCAAACAACCAAACAACCAAACGACCAAACGACCAAAAAGTGGGTGCTGCTGTGCAACATCAACCCCGGCGGTCCCTTTGGCGGCTCGGCCACGCAGTATTTCGTCGGCCAGTTCGACGGCCATAAGTTCACCTGCGAGTCGATGCCGAAGGTGACGAAGTGGCTGGACTACGGCAAGGACCACTATGCCACCGTCTCGTTCTACAATGCTCCCGACAACCGCCACACCGTGCTGGCGTGGATGTCGAACTGGCAGTATGCCAACCAGGTGCCCACGAAGCAGTTCCGCTCGGCCAACAGCATTCCCCGCGACCTCGGCCTGTTCACCTGCGGCGAGGAGACCTACGTCAGCGTGGTGCCCTCGAAGGAGATGCTGGCCGTGCGCGGTGCCAAGGCGAAGAAGCCCACGGAGGCCTGCGAAATCCTGGTCGACGTGAAGGGACAGGCAGAGATCGTGCTGTCGAACGCCAAGGGCGAGCAGGTCATCATGAAATACGATGCAGCCAAGCAGACGTTCTGCATGGACCGCACGAAGAGCGGCGACGTGAGCTTCAGCGAGGCCTTTCCCTGCGTCACCACAGCTCCCACCTACGGCCAGATCAAGCAGCTGCGCCTGTTCATCGACCGCTGCTCCATCGAGGCTTTCGATGCCGACGGCAAGATGGCCATGACCAACCTCGTGTTCCCCTCAGAGCCTTACAATACAATCAAGGTGAAAGGCGGCAAGGCAACCATTTTTGAAATTAAGAGTTATCGCTACGCGATTAAGAATTAACAATTAAGAATTATCATGCGCAGCCATAACTCTAAACTCCTAACTCTTAATCGAAGCAAAGCGAGAATAACTCTAAATTCTAAAATCTAAATTCTAAAATCTAAATTCAAAAATGAAAAATAAAACAATTTATCTCGTCCCCGTGATGCTCTGCTTCTTCTGCATGGGCTTCGTGGATCTGGTGGGCATCGCCTCCAACTATGTGAAGGAAGACCTGGGACTGACGGACTCCGTAGCCAACGTATTCCCCTCGCTCGTGTTCTTCTGGTTCCTCATCTTCAGCGTGCCCACGGGTATGCTGATGAACAAGATTGGTCGTAAGAAGACCGTGTTGCTCTCGCTCGTGGTGACGGTCTTGTCGCTGTTACTGCCGCTCTTTGGTGAGAATTTCTGCATCATGCTCGTGGCCTTCTCGCTGTTGGGTATTGGTAACGCCCTGATGCAGACATCGCTCAACCCGCTGGTATCGACGGTGATGGGTGGCGGCAATCTGGCCTCGACGCTGACCTTCGGACAGTTCATCAAGGCTATCGCCTCTTTCTCGGCTCCTTACCTGGCCATGTGGGGCGCCACGATGGTCATTCCTGAGTTCGGACTGAACTGGCGCGTGCTGTTCAGCATCTTCCTCGTGGTAGGCATACTCTCCACCATTTTGCTGTTCGTAACACCAATTGAGGAGCCGCCAATAGAGGGTAAGCCTTCGACATTCATAGAGTGCTTCAAGCTTTTGGGCACGCCCATCGTGCTGCTGTCGTTCCTTGGCATTATGTGCCATGTGGGTATCGACGTGGGCACGAACACTACCGCTCCGAAAATCCTGATGGAGCGACTGGGCATGACGCTCAATGAGGCCGCCTTTGCCACCTCGCTCTACTTCATCTTCCGTACCATAGGCTGTCTGACGGGCTCATTCTTCTTGCGTGTGCTGAAGATGCGTACATTCTTCATCATCTCCGTCTGTATGATGGCCCTGTCAATGTGCGGCCTGTTTGTGGGTACGGAGAAGTGGATGCTCTATGCTGCCATCGCCCTTGTAGGCTACGGCAATTCTAACGTCTTCTCCATGTGCTTCGCCACCGCCCTCGAGTCGATGCCTGAGAAGCAGAACGAGGTATCGGGCCTGATGATTATGGGCCTTTTCGGCGGCACCATCTTCCCGCTCTTCATGGGCCTTTTAAGCGACACAATGGGACAGGCCGGTGCCGTATTGGTGATGGCTGTGGGTGTCATCTATCTCTTTACGTATATCAAACAATGTTCTCGATAAGTCATGCACAGAGCCGAACTTGTTCGGACTATGTCATGGCGAGAGAACAAAAAACGAAGTTTAATTAAAAACCGCATAGAATATGAACAAACGTTATGTAGTAGGACTCGGAGAAGTCCTGTGGGATGTACTTCCCGAAGGTAAGAAACTTGGTGGCGCACCTGCCAACTTCGCCTATCATGCCGGGCAGTTCCTGGGCATGGAAAACACCATCGCCGTCAGCGCACTCGGCGAGGACAAATTAGGAGACGAGACCATCGAGGCCCTGAAGGAGCACGGCCTGAACGACCTGCTGCCTCGCGTACCTTATCCCACCGGCACGGTGCAGGTGCAGCTCGACGAGCAGGGCATTCCCACGTATGACATCAAGGAAAACGTGGCTTGGGACAACATCCCCTTCGATGACGACATCGCCGAGATTGCCCGCAACTGCCGCGCCGTTTGCTTCGGCTCATTAGCTCAGCGCAACGTGGTCAGTCGCGAGACCATCCAGAAGTTTCTTGATGCCACACCCGCCGACTGCCTGAAGATCTTCGACATCAACCTTCGCCAGCAGTTCTATACGCAGGAGATTCTGCGCGAGTCGTTCCAGCGTTGCAATATCTTGAAGATTAATGATGAGGAACTGGTGCTTATCGGCCGTATGTTTGGCTATCCCGGTCTTGACATCGAGAACAAGTGCTGGCTCATTCTGGGTAAGTACAACCTCGACATGCTCGTTCTCACCTGTGGCACTAACGGCAGTTACGTATTCACTCCTGGTCACGTATCCTTCCAGGAAACGCCTAAGGTCAAAGTGGCCGACACTGTAGGAGCTGGAGACTCTTTCACCGGCTCGTTCGTGGGCAGCATCTTCAACGGCAAGTCCGTGCCTGAGGCCCATCGTACCGCCGTTCAGGTCTCCGCCTACGTCTGCACACAGAATGGAGCCATGCCAACCTATCCAGAAGAACTACTGAAATAAAGCAATCCTATTTCATTCAACGCCAGAACACATACCATGTTTGTTCTGGCGTTTTTAGTGCAATTGTTGTAGCCTATTAAACGTAAAAAATTATAGTTTGAAAAGTTCAATCAAACAATCGCCCCACTTTATTGATTACAATGGGACGATTACGTAATAATGTTTACATGTTATCATGAATAAACAAACAGATATCCGTTCTTATAATTCTTCCTTATTTACTCTATTATTAAGATTACATCTGTTCCATTCCTGTCGTATTGCTTCTTTATTAAGTATGTCTGCATCAAATGCTTTTCTGTTGAGCCACTTTATCACTATTTGGCGTGATTCCTCCAAACCGCTCCAACTTAGATGTCCAGTGTTAGAACGTATTATCGTCATCTTGCCTATACCTTTGATTCAAACCTCTATGTCAACTGCATAGTTATGCCCATTACCTATTCTACCTTTACAGAAGTGAAAATGTGATTCTTCCTTACTACATTCATCAGACTCTGCATATACAAGTATATCTATATCACATAGTTCATCTTCTAGCGGATTCATATGAACCACTTCATTAAGATGATATCCAGTAAGTTCGTCAATCATCTCATCATCTGATACTTTATGAATCATATTTATCTACAATAAGTCTTATCAAGCGCGTCAATAACACTTGATGTTCCTTTTAGATTTGCCTTTATGTACGGTTTCATGACATCATAGTCTGAGTGACCGGTAATCAACATAATCAAATCTGTACTTACGCCCTCGTTCAATGCTGTGACGATGAAAGTTCTTCTTGCAGTATGTGAAGATAGGTCACACTTAGGGATGTGAATCTCTATCTTTTCTTGAAGTCTATACTCATAGTCAACCCATTCGCCAGTAAGATCTGCTGCTTTGCCAAGTTCTTTTAGATGTTCATTATAATTTGGGTTAGATAAGACAGGAAATACAAGATTATCTGGAAGATTCAAGTCTATATACTTCTTATAGATCTCAACAGCTCTTTTTGCTAACTGGAAGTTTATAACATCATTGTCTTTCTCTGTCAGTAGTCTGATGAAGTATTTGCCACACTTGTCTTTGTAGATATTTGAACTTTTTAGTTGTTTCAGGTCTGAATATCTCAGAGCCGTGTAGCACTGAAACAAAAAGAAATCTCTCGTACAATCCAATGCTTTGTTATCTTCAAGATTAAGACTATATATTTTTTCTAACTCTTCAATCTCAAGATAACGTACCTGCTTCTGAGCAGTTGGCAACTTAGGATTATATGTTTCGAACTCTTCATTTACAGCATAATGCTTACTTTTTGCCCACTTTAGAAAAGATTTTAGATAAGATAATCTCTTCTTGATTGCATCATTATACATAGACTTGGCGAGATATTTCTTAAAACTCTCCAAAGTCTGAACATTCCAGTCCGTGAGCTTTATGTCAGGTTTGAACTTTCTGATCTTTTCAAGAAGTCTTTGATAAACATCTTTCATGATTTGCCCCCAACCTTTCTCGCCTGAGCGAATCTTGATGAATTCTTCAAACAAATAAAAGAATTCATTTGTCTTCAATTTGCCAGTCTTTTTGTACAGATAATAGAACTTGTCTCTAAGATCAGTCAAAACTGGTTCCCGAAAATTGCGCTCACAGTCCATGAAATATAGATTCACATATTTTATATAAGTATTAAGAGCTGCATTGATTGTTATATCTGATTCTTCACAGCAAGTATAACCGCGCTTTACTCTTTGAGTCTTACTATTCCAATACTTAGGCTCCACACGAATTCTTGTATGGAGATCAATCCGCTTGCCGTTATAAGTCACACGCAGTCTTATCCTGTGATACTTTGTTCCCGATGAAGGTATGAGTGAGCAATTGATACTCCGTTGGTATATGATATAGTCATTGTTCATTTCCATTGCATATATTCTTTTTTCGCAAAGATACACAGAAATAATCAAAACCGAATTCTCATTTAGGCTTCTTCAGGAGACATTTGGTTTCTTTCGGAATCTAATTACAGAAAAACACGTTAAAACAAGACCCGGGAAAAAAACCATTAGGCGCTATAACATCTTGTAACGGATTTCTGCGTAGAAGAACATATGGTTTGTGGTACACATAGAAAAAGGTACAACCAAGATTGCTTCTAATACCCTTAATCAATGGGTAAGACAACAAAAATACATAAAAAAGAAGCAAAAAAAAAGCATTTTTCCGCTCCTATGCGAAAAGAATTCGATTTTTTTTGTATCTTTGCACATGAAATCAAGCAATTTTTAACTTAGAATTAAATTCGAAAACGTATATGATAGTATTAAACAACAACTTAGCAATTCTATCGTCCTCTTAGAGCACTCGACATTTTGAGCGGAGTTACGTCACTTTTGTTACAATTATAACATAGGCTCTATTCCCCCTCTCTCCGCTAGGAGGAGGCCCCCCTCCTAACTCCCCCGAGGGGGAGGGGCACTTGATTTCGTTAACCTAATATGAATAAACGTTTATCTATTATTATAGCAATACTCCTTGCCTTTGCCTATATGCCTGCAATGGCTCAGCGTACCCTTCTCAATTTTGATGAGGGATGGAAATTCCATCTTGGTAATGCTGCTGACCCTTCAAAGGATTTTGGATGCGGAACTGAGTATTTTAACTATCTTACCAAGGCTAATTCTATTCATAATACAGGTCCTTACAGTAATAAGTTTGATGACAAAGACTGGAAAACGGTAGATCTTCCTCATGATTTCGTAGTTGATCTTCCTTATGATTCGGTTGCAAGTCATTCTCATGGCTACAAGGCTGTGGGATATAAGTTCCCGGAAAATTCCGTTGGTTGGTATCGTAAGACCTTTCATGTTGATAAGGAAGATAAGGACAAGCATATTGAGCTTATCTTTGATGGAATCTTCCGTGCGAGTCGTGTATGGGTGAATGGCTTCTACTGTGGAGGTGAGGAAAGTGGATATCTTTCACAGGAGTATGATATCACGGACTATCTGAAGTTTGGTGAGGATAATGTAGTGTGCGTTCGTGCTGATGCCTCATTGGAGGAAGGCTGGTATTATGAGGGCGGCGGTATCTATCGTCATGTGAAAATGCTGAAGACGGATGCTGTGCATATCCCGACGAATGGTGTAAGTATTCGTGTTAAGTTCTCTAACAATAACTTCAAAAAGGCAGCTATTACGTTCAAGGGTACTGTTCAGAACTGTTCTGACGATGCCGTACAATGTAAGATGCAGTATTTCATGTATGACGCAGAAGGCAATGAGGTACTGGCTGTTGAAGGTTTAGATCGTGAATATACAAATGTTGCTGCACGTAAGTTGGCTGATAATGGTACTTTTAAGTATGATGTGACATTTGAGAATCCGCATCTTTGGACACCTACAGATCCATATCTCTACACGTGTGTATCAAAGTTACTCGTTGATGATAAGGTTGTCGATTCTGTTAGTACAAAGTTCGGTTGCCGTCAAGTAAAGTTCCACAAGAAGGATGGTTTTCTGATTAATAATGTACGCACGAGGTTGAAGGGCGTGAATATGCATCAGGATCATGCTGGTGTGGGGGCTGGTATTCCGGATGCCTTACTCTTGTGGCGTATGAGGCAGTTGAAGAAGATGGGATGTAACGCATACCGTTCTTCTCACAACCCTATGACTCCTGCATTGCTCGATATATGCGACTCTCTTGGTATCCTTGTCATTGACGAGAACCGTCTTTCTGGTACAAGTGAATATCAGCTAAGGAGTCTGGCAAAGATGGTTGAGCGTGACCGTAATCATCCAAGTATCATTCTCTGGAGCCTTGGTAACGAGGAGTGGGGATTGGAATGGGATGAGCGAGGCAGGCGAATAGCAGCTGCGATGCGTAGCTATTGCCGTTTGTACGACACTACACGTCCTATCACATTCGCGACAAGTAGTGGACCTACTGTCGAAGAGCCTGTTGATGTTGCCGGTTATAACTATATCTTGCAGAACCCTATCGACAGTATGCGCCAGGTCTATCCTGAGCGTAAATGCTATGGCTCAGAGGAAACGTCAGGATGTGGTACCCGTGGTATTTATTATGATGATCCTGAGGGAAGATGGATGAAGGCTCTGAACCGTGCTCCTAATGGTCCAGACAGCATCTATAACTGTATTGAGCGTGGCTGGAAATTCTATGTGGCTCGTCAATGGGCTTCTGGTTGCTTCTTCTGGACGGGCTTCGACTATCGTGGTGAGTCAAATCCGTTGAAGTTCCCAGCTACCATATCCCAGTTCGGTATTCATGATTATTGCGGATTCCCAAAGGATGAGGCTTACTATCTGAAATCTTGGTGGACATACGAGCCAGTCTTGCATGTTTTCCCTCATTGGAACTTGAAAGGACATGAGGGCGATACAATCAGCGTATGGGCTTACTCTAATTGTGAGCAGGTTCAGTTGATTGTGAATGGCAAGGAACTTGAGAAGAAATATGTGCCTCAGAATGGTCATCTTGAGTGGGAGTGTGTATATGAGCCAGGTGAGGTCAAGGCTGTTGGATATAAGTTCGGGAAACCTGCTATGGAAGAGGTTATCCAGACCACAAACGAGGCTTCTGTTGTTGAAGTAACAGCTGACCGTACAGAAATCAATGCAGATGGTGTTGATGTGAGCGTCGTAACTGTATGCCTCAAGGATGATAAGGGACGTCTTGTTCCCGATGCCTGCAAGCAATTGGAACTGAAGACTGAAGGTAACGTGAAGATTCTTGGTGTAGGTAATGGAGATCCTGCTTGTCATGACCCAGAGAGACCTGCAGACATTAATACGCATGATTTCAAGGTGAAGTCATTCAATGGTTATGCACAGGTGCTCATTCAGTCACAGAAAACAGCGGGTAAGGCTTCGCTTACTGTATCTGGGGAAGGAATTAAGGCAAGCACACTTGCATTTACTTTGAAATAAGACAAAAGGCAAAAGACTTTAGACATTATGAGTACAGATGTTATTTCAGAGATTACGCGTCTCACGGAAAAAGATTGTTATCATCTGGTAGAGCGCCACAAAAAGCAGCATACATATCCCATGCACAGACATGGCGAGATGGAGATAAACTTTGTGGAGAACTGTCAGGGTAATCGAAGAGTTGTAGGCGATAGCATTGAGGTGCTTGGAAATTATGATCTTGCGCTTCTGGGTGGCGGACTTGAGCATACCTGGGAGCAGTATAAGTGTGAGTCGGAGGATATTCGTGAGATTACCATTCATTTCTCGAAAGACCTCTTTTCTGATGCCTTTCTTGCCAAGACTCATATGCAACCTCTTTATGACCTTTTCAATAGGGCTGAGGTTGGTGTCGCCTTTGGCATGAAGACGATAATGAGAGTTTACGACCGTCTCAATGAACTTGTCAATATGGAGCCGGGCTTCTATAGTGTGATGAAGTTTTTCGAGTTTATGTATGAGTTGTCGATCAGTTCCGATTACAAGTTGTTGTCATCAAGTGCGTTTGCTCATGTCAATATGACGACAGACAGTCGTAGAGTACAGAAAGTAAAGGAATATATAGACTCGCATTATCGTGAGGAGATAAGGCTTCAGACTCTTGCAAGTCTCGTATCCATGACATCTACGGCATTCAGCCGTTTCTTCAAACTTCGTACAAACAAGAGTATTTCTGAATATATCATTGATATTCGTCTTGGTCATGCAGCCCGACTGCTTGCCGATAGCACTATGGCAGTTGTAGAGATTTGCTATCATTGTGGTTTCAACAACATCTCGAATTTCAATCGTATCTTCAAGAAACGTAAAGGGTGTACGCCTACAGAATTCAGAGAGAACTACCACAAGAAACATGTGATAGTTTAAGTGTACATGATACAATTTTAGCTAAATGTTGACGAAATCATCCTCTTCCATTTTGGGAGAGGATGATTTTTTTTACAATTTATGCAAATATATAATAAAATGACAAAATAGTGTAAGGAGAAGATGTGGAAATGCTATAATTTTGTACTCGGAATTGGGAATTATAAGCCTAAATATTACCTATCGGAAGAATGAAGAAACGATTTGTATCCTTCGTAATCACTATGTTTGCTGTTCTTACGGCTAATGCTCTGGAGATTCCTGAAATCTTCGGGGATAATATGGTTTTGCAACAACAAACCAAGGCTAAGCTCTGGGGATGGGCAGAGGCTGGTCATTATATTAAGGTTACAACGAACTGGTCGGCTGATGAGTATATTGTAAAGGTTGAAGCTGAAGGCTCGTGGAAAGTGGAGGTGAAGACTCCAGAGGCTTCATTTAATAAATATAGTGTTATATTTTCCGAGTATAAGACAGAGCCTAATAAGGATAAAAAGACTATGGCTGTTGATACCAAGGTGTCGAATGGCGTGCTGATAGGTGAGGTGTGGTTCTGTTCTGGACAGTCGAATATGGAGATGCCTCTTGGCGGTTTCTGGAACTGTCCGATAGAGGGAGCTAACGAGACTATTGCCCAGTCTGGAAAGTATCGTAACTCTGTTCGTGTTGCCACAATTCCGAAGGTTGGTAAGCCTGAGCCTCAGAAGAAGGTTGAGGGCAAATGGGAAATCCCTTCGCCTAAGACGGCCTCACGTTTCTCTGCCTGTGGCTATTACTTTGCCACTACTTTGGCTGATATGCTAAACGTGCCAGTAGGTATAATAAACTGCTCTTGGGGCGGTTCGTGTGTAGAGGGCTGGTTGCCGAAAGATACGCTTCTGACGTATCCAGACGGACTTACACCAGTTTCTCCTAACGACTATCACCAGAGAATGGTGATGTTCAACGGAATGTTGAATCCGCTTGCAGGATATACCATAAAGGGCTTCCTGTGGAATCAGGGAGAGTCGAATGTGGGTTATGAGAAGCAATATATAGAGCGTTTCAAGACTATGACCCGCTTGTGGCGTAAGATGTGGAATCAGCCAAACGATAAGCTTCCAATCTATACCGTAGAGCTTCCTCCTTATTGGTATGATGATGTGAATGGCACTCAGGGCGCAGATTTTCGTGCAGCCCAGCATGTGATAGCCAAAGAATTGGAGAATTGCGGTTGCGTGTGTACGAGCGACCTTATCTATGACTATGAGGCAAAGCAGATACATGGTGCTCAGAAACGACAGATTGGTCAGCGACTCGCCTATATGGCTCTTGCTCGTGACTATGGCGTAGAGGGCATTTCGGCAGAGGCTCCAGAGTTTGAGTACATGGAGGAAGTAGATGCCAATACGGAGGAGCAGGCTGTCATTGCCGGTACTGCCGTTGAGAAGAATCCAAATGCAAAGGGAAAGGTCTTGCATCTTTATTTCAAGAATGGAGATGAGGGATTTGACCGCTTGGATAATATAGAGGGCTTTGAGGTTCTGGATGCTGGTGGCAAATGGCATAAGGCAATCGTGTGGGCTTCGTCTGCCTGGCAGAACGTGAAGCGTCAGGGATGTTATCTCACCTTGGCTTGTCCCGAGGTGAAGGATATCAAGGGCATCCGCTATTGCTATAAGAATTTCATCCTAGGTAAGCTGCATAATGTAAGAGGATTGCCGGTGGTGCCGTTCCTCTACACTAAGAAGTAATAAGAAGTACAAGGAGTTCAAGGAGTACAAGACGATAGTCTTTATTGCTTGGAACTCTGCGACAAATATCTGTCGTCTTGTACTCCTTAAGCGACGAAGGAGCGTTACTCCTTGTACTCCTTGAACTCCAATGTGACAATAAAATGATTAAATTAGTTTGTAGTAAGTATAGTGCGGTTCTTCTCTTCTGCCTTCTTGCTCTTGTGGCAAGGGCAGAGGATGGAACCTCTTTTGTCTCTGTCAAGGATGGAAAGTTCTATCTGCAGGGCAAGGAATATCGCTATGTTGGTACAAACCTTTGGTATGGAGCTATCCTCGGAAGTGAGGGGCGGGGTGGTAATCGTAAGCGTCTTGTCCAGGAGCTTGACGATATGCGTGCCGTAGGCATCGAGAATGTGCGTGTGCTCATAGGTGGTGATGGGCGTGATGGCATTCCAAGTCATATAGCACCTAAGTTGCAATCAGAGCCAGGAGTATATAATGATACTATTCTCGCAGGCCTTGACTTCCTTATGGCAGAGCTTGAGAAACGTGATATGAGGGCTGTTCTCTATTTCAATAATGCTTGGGAATGGTCGGGTGGCTATGGTGCATATCTTGATTGGGTAGGTTTTAAGGGGGATGTCCAGAAGTCGGATGGCAAAGGCACACGGCATTTCGACCAGACTCCCGTTCCAAGTATAGATGGCTGGTGGGAATATATGCAGTATGTATCAAATTTTATTCTCAATGACAAGGCAAAGAAACTTGCTGCCGAGCACGTCAGAAAGATGGTTACTCGTACCAACAGATATACGGGTCAGCCATACAAGGATAGCAAGGCTTTGATGGCGTGGGAGATAGCTAATGAGCCACGTTGTTTCATCAATGACGAACTGCATAAGTATAAGTTCATTGAATGGATTGACGAGCAGTCAACGCTCATAAAGAGTCTGGATCCTAATCATCTTGTTACGACAGGTAGTGAGGGCGAGCATGGGTGTGAGGATGATATGCGATTGTTTAATGCTATTCACACTCTCCCGAATATAGACTATGCCTGTATTCATATCTGGCCGAATAATTGGGGCTGGATTGGCAAGTTCAACCAGAACTATGATGCGGACAAAACAATAGCAGAGGGCGCTCCAGATCCTATCGTGGATAATGTTAAGGTGGCATGCGATTCTACTTTGGCTTATATCAATCGCGCTTACAAGCTGATGGAAAAGGCTGGTCGCCCTATGGTTCTTGAGGAGTTCGGCTATCCTCGTGACCGTTTCTCGTTTACTCCTGGAAGTGCGACAAAGGGACGTGATGCCTATTACAAGTATGTCTTCGGTATTATCGCAGAGTCAGGTAAGATTGCAGGTTGTAACTTCTGGGGATGGGGTGGCAAGGCTAACGTCAAGCACACTATCTGGCAACGTTGGGATGACTACGTTTGTGATCCAGCTCAGGAAGAGCAGGGACTTAACTCCGTTTTCGCTGTGGATAAATCCACGATGGAGATTATTAAGGAAATGACGAGGAGGATAAGCGAATGAAGAAGGTCTTAACAGTATTGTTATTGTATGTTGCGGTATGTGTCAACGCTCAGATTCGTGGTACTAATATTACCGTGACCGTTACTCCTGACCATAAGGACTGGACATACAAGACTGGAGAGAATATCGGCTTTACCATAAATGTCATGAAATCGGGCACTCTTCTTGATGATGTTAAGGTATCATACGAGATGGGGCCAGATATGTATCCTGACACAAAGAAGGAGATAACCCTAAAGACAGGATCGACCAAAGTTACAGGCAAGATGCAAGTGCCTGGCTTCTATAAACTGAAGGCAACGGCACATGTTGGTGGTAAAAATTATCAGGCTCATTGCATAGCTGCCGTTTCTCCTGAGAAGATTCAGCCACAGGCACAATGCCCAAAGGATTTTGATGAGTTCTGGGCAAATGCAATAAAGGAAGCACGCAATACTGCACTTGAGCCTCACATGGAGTTCATGCCAGAGCGTTCTACGACTGATGTGAATACATATCATGTCTCTTTCCATAATGACCGTTGGGGTAGGAGAGTCTATGGTATTCTGAATGTTCCGACCAAGGCAGGAAAGTATCCTGCTATACTGAAGGTTCCGGGGGCTGGAGTTCGTCCATATGGTGGTGATGAAGGTCTTTGCAAGAAAGGTGTCATCGTGCTTGAGATAGGTATTCATGGAATACCTGTGACAAAGGAGCAGTCATATTACGATAACCTCTTTTCTGCAGCTTTGGCAGACTATTGGATGAACGGTTGTAATAACCGTGACCGCTCCTATTACAAGCACGTTGTGACTGGATGTATTCGTGCTATCGACTTCCTTGAGGCATTCGGAAAAGATGGTGCCGTGCAATGGGATGGCAAGAATCTCGGAGTATGTGGATCTTCGCAAGGTGGTTTCCTTACTCTCGCCACAACTGCACTCGACAAGCGTGTAAGTTGCTATGCACCTGTTCATGCCGCTATGTGTGACCATGAGGCTGCTCTAAAGAAAGTAGCTTGTGGTTGGCCACATCTGTTTTATCAGGTTGCAAAGCCTGATCAGGCAGAGGTGGAGTGCATGAGATACTATGACGGCGTGAATTTTGCAAAGCGAATAACCGTTCCAGGGTGGTACTCATTTGGATATAATGATGATGTGGTGGCTCCAACATCAATGTATGCCACATACAATGTGGCTGGTGGTGAGAAAACAATCTCGCCATATCAGCAGACTGGACATTTCTGGTATGAAGAACAGTACGAGGAATGGTTTGATTTCCTACTAAGTAAGTTGAAAAAATAAAGGAGTACAAGGAGTGCAAGGAGTTAAAGGAGTACAAGACGTTTGTTTTTACTCTGATAAAAGCGATAAATACTATCGTCTTGTACTCCTTAAGCGACGAAGGAGCGTTACTACTTGTACTCCTTGAACTCCAAAAGAATAATGAAAAAGTAAAAATTGCAATCAATAAGAATTAAAGTAAAGAAAATGGAAAGTAAAAATTTCGGCTATTTTGATGACAAGAACCGTGAATTCGTCATCACTAATCCTGCAACACCATTCCCTTGGATCAATTACCTCGGCAATGAGGATTTCTTTGGTCTGATAAGTAATACAGGTGGTGGCTACGATTTCTACAAGGATGCTAAGTTCCGTCGTATCACTCGCTATCGCTATAATGGTGTTCCTATGGATAATGGCGGCCGTTATTTCTATATCAATGATAATGGTACTGTATGGAATCCTGGTTGGAAGCCTTGCAAGACTCCGCTCGACTCTTACGAGTGCCGTCATGGTATGAACTATACCCGTATCACAGGTTCAAAGAACGGTATTGAGGCTTCAGTTCTCTTCTTCGTTCCTTTGAAGACATGGGCTGAGATTCAGAAGGTTACTCTGAAGAACACAACTTCTGAGAAGAAGACGATAAAGCTCTTCTCTTTTGCTGAGTGGTGTCTCTGGAATGCCGCTACCGATATGGAGAACTTCCAGCGTAACTGGTCAACAGGTGAGGTGGAGATTGATGGCGCTACTATCTATCACAAGACAGAGTATAAGGAGCGTCGTAACCACTACGCATATTATACGGTTACAAATGCGAATATAGACGGTTATGACACCGATCGTGAGTCTTTCATCGGACTTTACAATGAGTTCGCAGATCCTCAGTGTGTAATGGCAGGTAAGCCAAGCAACTCTCTTGCTCATGGTTGGAGCCCTATCGCTTCTCATTATATCGAGGTAGAGCTTGCCCCAGGCGAGAGCAAGGACTATATCTTCATGCTCGGCTATGTGGAGAATGCTCAGGAAGAGAAGTTCTCTGCCGAGGATATTGAGCGCAAGAAGAATGGCACTCTCATCTCTTCACAGGATTCAGACGTAACACTCGTAAACAAGGCTAAGGCAAAGGCTCTTATCGAGAAGTTCTCAACCGTAGAGGCTGTTGATGCTGCATTTGCTGAACTTGCCCAGATGTGGGATGCTCTGCTCGACAAGTATGTTGTCAAGTCTGATGACGAGCGTCTTAACCGTATGGTTAATATCTGGAGCCAGTACCAGTGTATGATTACGTTCAACTTCTCTCGTTCTGCAAGCTTCTTCGAGAGCGGTGTAGGTCGTGGCATGGGCTTCCGTGATTCTAATCAGGATCTCGTGGGTTTCGTACATCAGATTCCAAGTCGTGCTCGTGAACGTATCATTGACATCGCTTCTACACAGTTCCCTGATGGTGGTTGCTATCACCAGTATCAGCCACTTACAAAGCATGGTAACAATGACATCGGCGGTGGTTTCAATGATGACCCTTGCTGGTTGATTTTCGGTACTGTAGCTTATATCAAGGAGACAGGTGATTTCTCTATCCTTCAGGAGCCAGTTCCATTCGATAACGAGCCTGGCACAGAGGTTTCACTCATGGAGCATCTCCGTATCTCTTTCAATCACGTTGTAGAGAACCTCGGTCCTCACATGCTTCCTCTCATCGGACGTGCTGACTGGAACGACTGTCTTAACCTCAACTGCTTCTCATGGGATCCTAACGAGTCATTCCAGACAACAGAGAACAATTCAGTAGGCTCTAAGGCTGAGTCTCTTATGATTGCAGGTCTCTTCGTCGTAACTGGTAAGGACTATGTAGAGCTTTGCAAGCAGATTGGCGATAATGCTGAGGCTGAACGTGCTCAGAAGTGTATTGACTCTATGGTTGAGGCTGTTAAGAAGCATGGCTGGGATGGTGAGTGGTATCTCCGTGCATACGACTTCTACGGCAATAAGATTGGTTCTAACGAGTGCGAGGAAGGTAAGATATTCATCGAGTCACAGGGTTTCTGCACAATGGCAGGTATCGGACTTGAGGAAGGTATGGTTGACAAGGCTATCGATTCTTGTAAGAAATACCTTGACTGTGAGCATGGTATGGTACTTAACAATCCTGCTTATACTACATACCACGTAGAGATGGGTGAGATTTCATCTTATCCTGCAGGATATAAGGAGAATGCTGGTATCTTCTGCCACAACAACCCTTGGGTTATCATCGGTGAGACCGTTGCCGGACGTGGTAACGACGCTTGGGAACTCTTCCGTAAGATCAGTCCTATGTACCTCAAGGATCAGGCTCTCCACAAGGTTGAACCATACGTGAACTGTCAGATGGTAGCAGGTAAGGATGCTGCTAAGCCAGGCGAGGGTAAGAACTCATGGCTTACAGGTACTGCTGCTTGGATGTGGCTCACAGTCAGCCAGTATTTGCTTGGTATCAAGCCAACATACGATGGTCTCATGATTGATCCATGTCTTGATTCTGACATCAAGGAGTACAGCGTTAAGCGTATTCTCCGTGGCACTGAATATGATATCACAGTAAAGAATCCTAACGGCAACCAGAAGGGTGTGAAGAGCATTACCGTTGATGGCGTGGCTATCGAAGGCAACATCATCAAGGCTACTCCTGGTAAGCACGTTGTGGAAGTCGTAATGTAATTCATAGGTTAGAAGGTTAGGAGGTTAGAGGTCTTAAACAATTGAAAATTATTCGCTGAAGCTCATCAAGCTAAAGCAAGTGAGAATTGATAATTGAAAATTAATTTCTTAATATCTTAATTTCTTAATTTCAAAGCGTTCCGACCTTAAAACCCTCAAACCTTAAAACCTAAAAACCTAAACATATTATGAACAGAAAATCCTTATTTGGTAGTATATTACTATCGTCAATTTTATATGCAACAGCGACAATGGCACAACCTGCCATTGCCGCTGATGCTGTTATAGAAGCTAAGATAGATGCACAGATGGCTAAGATGTCATTAAGGGACAAACTTGGTCAGATGGTAGAGCTTGATCTTCGTGGCATAATGACCACGGATGCTAAGGGAAAATTCATTATCGACCAGCACAAGTTGGATTCACTCCTTGTGAACTTCCGTGTCGGTTCTTTCCTTAACACACCTGGTCCTACGGGTGTTCCTGCGGCAGAGTGGGGCGGTTATATCGAGCAGCTCCAACGTGCTTCTATCAAGCATCTTGGCATCCCTACAGTCTTTGGAGTGGATGAGAATCATGGTGTTACCTATACCACCGATGGTACACTCATGCCTCAGAATATCAATGTCGGTGCTACTTTTAACAGGGATATAGCACGCCGAGCTGCTGAGGTTACGGCTTACGAGACTCGTGCTTGTTCCGTGCCTTGGACATACTCTCCAACGATGGACCTGTCCCGTGATGCCCGTTGGCCTCGCTGTTGGGAGAACTTCGGAGAGGATTGTCTTGTGAATGCAGAGATGGGTAAGGCTATGACATTGGGCTTCCAAGGCTCTGATCCAAATCATATCGGACAGAAGAACGTGGCAGTATCACTCAAGCATTTCATGGGCTATGGCGTTCCTGTGACTGGTAAGGACAGGACTCCTTCTATCATCTCTATTCAGGACTTGAAGGAAAAACATTTCGCTCCTTACAAGGCTTGTGTTGAGGCTGGAGCCTTGACAATCATGGTCAATTCCGGTAGTGTGAACTATGTTCCGATGCATGCAAATAAGGAAATCCTAACAGGTTGGCTGAAAGAAGGTCTGAACTGGGATGGTATGCTCATAACCGACTGGGCTGATGTCAATAACCTTTTTGGTCGTGAAAAGGTTGCAGCCAATAAGAAGGATGCTCTCGAACTTGCTGTCCATGCCGGAATTGATATGATTATGGAGCCTTACGACTGTAGTGTCGTTCCTTTGATGGAAGAACTCGTTGCAGAGGGAAGAATCCCACAGTCACGTATTGATGATGCTTGTCGCAGAATCCTCCGTTTGAAGTATCGTCTGGATCTTTTTGATCATCCATATCAGAAATTGAAGGACTATCCAAATTTCGCTTCTGCTGAACACAAGGCTGTGTCTTATCAGGGTGCTTTGGAATCTATCGTCCTTCTGAAGAACGAGGACATTCTGCCTATTGCCAAGGGCAAGAAGATTCTCGTCACTGGTCCAAATGCCAATTCCCTTCGTGCCCTTAATGGTGGATGGAGCTATACTTGGCAGGGTAATGGCACAGACGAAATCCTTGCGAAACTTGCTGAGGATACTGCAAATCGTAAGGCAAAGGATGGCGGTCCGTTCATCAAGCCTAATACCATCTATGAGGCTCTCTGCAAGGAATATGGTGCTGATAATGTAACTCTCGACAAAACCCTTACCTATAAGAATGATGGTGCTTATTATGAGGAAACCCTTGCTGATGCCAGTATGTCGGCTGTTAAGCAACAGGCACAGAATGCAGATATCATAATTGCTTGTATTGGCGAGAACTCATATACCGAGACTCCTGGTAATCTCACAGACCTTAATCTCTCTGAGAATCAGCGTAATCTCGTAAAGGCTCTTGCATCTACAGGCAAGCCTGTTGTCCTTATCTTGAACGAAGGTCGTCCTCGTATCATTTCTGATATCGAGCCACTTGCAAAGGCTGTTGTTGATGTTATGCTGCCGTCAAACAATGGCGGTGATGCTCTTGCTGCCTTGCTTTCTGGAAATGAAGACTTCTCTGGCAAGCTCCCATTCTCATATCCTCGCACTATCAGCGCATTCAACTGCTACGACTATCGCGTGTCTGAGGTGGTAGGCACAATGGAAGGCTCTTACGACTATAGTGCTGATGTGGCATTCCAATGGCCTTTTGGTTATGGCAAGAGCTATAACACCTACTATTATAGTAATCTTCGTTGCACTCCTTCTGAGTTTTCGGTTGACGATAATCTTACCATTAGTGTTGATGTGCAGAATGCAGGCAATATGAATGGCAAGGAGTCTGTGCTTCTCTTCTCAAGCGACCTCGTAGCTTCTCAGACTCCTGAAATCCGTCGTCTGCGTGACTTTACCAAGATTGACCTCAAGGCTGGCGAGAAGAAGACCGTAACATTCTCTCTCCCTGCTAAGAACCTCTCATTCGTAAATTCACAGGGCAACTGGGTCTTTGAGCCAGGAGAGTTCACACTCCAGATTGCGGATCAGACAATTAAGGTAAAGGGGAAATAAAAGCCCCTTTCCCCGACCCTTCCCCCGCTCGGGGGAAGGGAGCAAGATAGAATTTATCCCTTAAAAATAAAATAATTAAAACTTAATAAATTTATGCGAAACCTTATAACGAAAAAAGGTAACTACTCCCTCCCATTTATGGGGAGGGTATGGGGAGGGGTCTTTTTGGGTCTTCTCTCCACTTCCTGTACCTCTGCCCAATCCATCAAAGTCAATCAAGTTGGTTACTACCCATCCGAGACAAAGGTGGCTGTTATTGAGCCAACCGTAACCGCTAAGTCCTTTGTTCTGAAGGATGCTAAAGGCAAGAAGGTATGGAGTGGCAAGGCGGTACGAACCTCTGTCTCTCCTTTCACTCAAAAGGTTCGTCAGGTCGTTGATTTCTCCACAGTAAAGACACCTGGCACATATACCTTTGTGGCAGGTAAGGAAGAGCAGCAGGTTGTCATCAAGGAGAATGCCTTTGCTGATGTTGCCAAGGCTGCGATGAAGGCTTTCTATCTTCAGCGTACAGGTATGCCTATCGAGGCAAAATATGCTGGTGCCTATGCCCGTCCTGCTGCTCACATGGATGATAAGGTCGTTGTTCACCCGTCTGCTGCATCTCCTTTGCGCCCTGCCGGAACTGTCATTTCCTCACCTTACGGATGGTATGATGCCGGAGACTTCAATAAGTATATCGTGAACTCTGGTTTCACAATCGGAGTGCTTCTTCAGGCATACGAGATTAACAAGGCTTATGCTGACAAGATGAATCTCGTCATTCCTGAGTCTGAGGATGCCGTTCCTGATTTCCTCGATGAGGTTATGTACAACCTCAAGTGGATGATTACTATGCAGGACCCATACGACGGAGGTGTTTATCACAAACTCACCACTCCTAACTTCGAGGGCTTTGAGATGCCTGTTAATTGCCATCAGACCCGCTATGTCGTTCAGAAGAGCACACAGGCTTCTCTCGACTTTGCCGCTTCTCTTGCACAGGCAGCACGTATCTATTCTGCATATCCTAAGTATCAGTCTTTTGCAAAGGAGGCTGTCAAGGCTGCTGAGCGTGCATACGCTTGGGCTGTGAAGAATCCAACATTCTACTATGACCAGAATGGAAATAACCAAAAGTATTCTCCAAAGGTAAATACTGGTATGTACGACGATAAGGCTTCTGCTGACGAGTTCTTCTGGGCAGCAACCGAGCTTTATCTCACCACAAAGCAGAACTCATATTTCGAGCAGGCAAAGTCATTTATGCCTCAGAGCTATCGTGTTCCTACTTGGGGAGAGGTGTCTGGTCTTGGTGTTCAGCAATGGATTAACCAGAGCCTTCTCGGTAAACTTGACGGTATAGACTTCCCTGTTGAGAAGATGAAGGCTGACCTCCTCGCTTTCTGTGACGATTGTATGTTGAGAATGCCAACGTCAAGTTTCAATGCTCCTCACGGCAATCGTGTTCAGGACTTCCCTTGGGGCAGTAATAGTGAGATGTGTGCCGGACAGGGTATCGCCCTCACCTACGCCTACACGCTTACTAAAGATCATAAGTATCTCTCAGCTGCTATTGCAGATGCCGACTATCTCCTTGGCCGTAATGCAACGGGCTATTGTTTCGTGACAGGCTTCGGAACAAAGCAGGTAATGCATCCACACCAGCGTCTTTCTGAGGCTGACGGTATAGATGCCCCTCTGCCTGGATTCCTTGCAGGTGGTCCTAACCCAGGACAGCAGGACATCGCAAATGTCACCACATATCCTTCAAAGGCTGCTGACGAGTCATATACTGATGATATGAACAGCTACGCAAGTAACGAGATTGCCATCAACTGGAATGCCTATCTCGTTGGCTTGATGATGACTATTGATGCAACTCTAAGTAAGTAAACGCAAGTGGTATTAAATATCAATAATGGCTGTGAACCATACGGTTTACAGCCATTATTTCTTAGTGGAAATCACATTACTTTATGCTTGATAGTGCGCGTTTGATTTCTTTAAGAAATATCGGTAAATAATCCTTTGCGCATTTTCTTCTTGTCGAATGAAGCATATTCTTCTTATATTGAGAAAAACTTGTATCGCTTAGATATAATTCACCAGCAATCATATTCGCATAATTATTGGCAACGTTTTGATGCTTGCTAAAATATTCCAATGCATAATCTGTATTCTTGTTAACGTATTTGATACAATATCCGCCAAGCATTTCGGCAACAGCTCCATCTGCATTCTTTATATTTTCGTTCAAAACATAGAAATAGAGCATCCTTTTGTTTCCATCTGTTGAAGAACATAGTGTATCCAATATTGCTGAAGATATGTCGTTGTCTGATAATGTTATCTCATGTAAATATAGCTTCATGATATTTTTGTCAACATCCATAGACTTGATGATTTCTTCTTTCGAACTTTCATCAAGTTCATCCCAATATTGATGTCTATCTTCGTCTGATGTGCTAAACAGATAATTGATATATTCGTGGATTGCATTTAAACTGCTCTTGGCATATTTGTCTTCGGATGTAGTATGTTCACTCCATTCATATTTCTTGATATGCTGTGAATCCGTTAACGCAAAATACCAATATGTAGGGGTGTAATAATCCCTTTTCTGATTAACAGGCTCTTTTATGTTGTTTTGGTCAAGCATAAACAATCTACCAAGAACAGGGTCATCTGCTGGTATTTCTTTTCGAACTGTTTTTGTTCTTTCTAGCCTGAAACCATAATACATGACAAAAGCATCTTCTTTTTTTACTGTAATTGCCCATATGTTTCCAAAGGCTATAGAGCAGAAATCTCTATTGGATAGACTGTCACATAGATTTTCTTTCTCTATAATTTCATTAACGCAGTTGCTCCATGACTCATAACTTTTTATTAATAATGAGTCTCTCGAAACTGCATATACATTAAGGAAAGAAAAACAAATTACGATGTTCAAGAATAAAGATTTCATCAAAATATAGTTTTAATGTTTGATTACTGATATACTCACAAATTGAATCGATAATTGCTTATATCGACGGCAAAAGTAAACAAAAAATCCAAAACCACCAAATAAAAACCATGGAATTAAATCCCATGCTTCTCCTAACCGAGTTCGGTTAGGAGGCATAACCCCGAAACCCACACAAAAAAAGCACCCGCCCTTGGAAGGACGAGTGCCTATATTTAATTTTTATGTTACTTTCGCTCTTTTGATTAGTAAGAGATAACGAGTACGTTGCTCATGCTCCAGAAGCGAGCTGCGTCTGTGATAGTGAGAGTAGATGACTTGTCACCAGTCTTAGTGAGAGTGTAAGAACCTGCAGGAGCCTGTGTGAGGATCTTAGGCTTAGCGCTTGGGATGTTGAATGACTTCTTAGCGCGCATATCAATCTTAGTGAGCTTAGAGAGGTCACCAGAAGAGAGGTCGAGCTTCTTCTTAGAGAAGAGACCGCCACCGATCATGAGACCCTTAGCCTTGAGCTCCTTGCTTGTACCGATGATGTAGTAAGCCTCGTTCATCTTGTCAGTCTGAGCTGTGATAGTCTGATCCTTAGCGATGTTCTGATCAGTAAGCTCTCTTACGTTGTTACCGAGGTTTGTTACCTGAGTATTGAGCTCAGCGATGCTTACGTTCTTATCCTCGATCTGCTTCTTAAGATCTTCGATCTCCTTATCCTTCTCATCAAGCTGAGCCTGCATCTTCTCGAGCATTTCCTGCATCTGCTTTGCGTGAGCGCTCTTCTGGTTGCGGAGGCTAGCCTGGAGCTTAGTTACCTTATCACGATACTTCTGGAGGATTGTCTTGTAAGCCTCTACGTTCTGCTTGAGACGCTGACGGTTTGGAACACCACCCTCAGCATTCTTCATAAGGATACCCTCAGCAGCTACAACGCTATCCATAGAGAAGTTGATCATGTCTGTGAACTCCTCATCAGCCTGAAGCTGATTCTGCTGTTCTGCTACTACGTTACGGAGAGAGTCAAGCTCCTTTGCAGCCTGCTCTGCACCATTGTTACATGAACCCAATGTCATTGCAGCGAGTGCGAAAGCTGCAACAGAAAGAAAATTTTTTGTTTGCATTTTTATTTTTATATTAGGTGAATAAATCTTTTATACCATCTTTGTTAATCCCGCGAAGCTCATAAAGCTTTTTGAAAGATTCCTGCATCCCCCCCCTTTAGTTCCGATTCCCTTACAAAAACTCTGATGTTTTCTTCATCCGACTTCCCTGCGAGAGAGGGCGGGGGAGAGGTTTAATTCCGAGTGCAACGTGCAAAACACCTCGCACGAAGGAAATAGTCAACGTCAGCAACAAGCTGTTGAACGTCTCTGATTTCTGAGTGCAAAGGTATGAAAACCAAATGAAACCACCAAATTATGGCCTCTGATTATAAGAAATAGTAATACCCTTTAACATACTTTCAGCATCAAAAAGGCTGTTTTTTTTGGTTGTTAAAAAATTTTTTCATAAATTTGCACTCAAGAATAGAAACCCCCTCTATCTCCCCGAGGGCGAGTTTTTCTATCATACAACAGATACTATCTAAAAAGTCCCTCCCACTCGGGGGAGAAGGTGGGGGGCTAATATTTTATGGACTTAATACCCAGCTTTGCAGTTGACCACACCAATCTTCAGCCTGGCATCTATATCTCACGTCAGGATGAAGTGAACGGTGCAGCGATTACCACCTATGACATCCGTATGACAGCACCTAATCATGAGCCATGTCTCAATCCTGCTGCCATCCATACTATCGAACATCTTGTTGCCACATACCTCCGCAACCTCGACGGTTGGAAGGATAACGTGATTTACTGGGGACCTATGGGATGTCTCACAGGCAACTACCTTATATTAAAAGGTAAATACTCATGCGAGGAAATCCGCAATCTGATGATTGCCGCATTCCAGTATGTCGTTGACTATGACGATGAGGTTCCGGGCACTACCGCTGCCACCTGCGGAAACTACCTCATGCACGACCTCCCTATGGCTAAGTACGAGGCACGCCGCTATGTGAAGCGCCTCAAGGAGGATTTCTACAGCGAATACCCGGGAATAGTAAGACCAGAGGACACTAACGGTAAGGTGTTCTTTGACGCCTAGTCATGTACCATTTACCATGTACAATGTACAATTTCTTGCCAATCAAGGTTGTGCGGTAAAAATATATATGGGAACTTGCTTTAGCTTGATGAGCTTCAGCGAATAAATGTAAATGCTCAAATGAAAATTGTACATTGTACATTGTAAATGGTACATGCCAAATTGTACATTGTACATTGTAAATGGTACATGCAAAATAGTACATTGTAAATGGTAAATGGTACATGCAAAATAGTACATTGTACATGGTAAATTGTAAATGAAAAGATGGCTATAATCAAATCATACAAAGGCTTTTCTCCAAAGTGGGGAAAGGAATGTTATTTCTGCGAGAATGCTGCTATCGTAGGCGACGTCACAATGGGTGACGAGTGCTCAGTCTGGTTCGGTGCTACCGTGCGTGGCGATGTTGCCCCAATAACAATGGGCAACCGTTGTAACGTGCAGGATGGCGCTGTGGTTCATGTCACCAACACCACAGGTCCTACCGTTATGGAGGATGACGTGACCATCGGACATAACGCTACGGTACACGCCTGTACCCTCCGCAAGGGATGTCTCATTGGCATGGGCAGTACCGTACTTGACGGTGCAGATGTAGGCGAAGGTGCTGTCGTTGCAGCTGGAGCCCTCGTACTCTCAAACACAAAGATAGGGCCTCACGAGATATGGGGCGGTGTTCCTGCCAAGTTCATCAAGCAGACAAAGCCTAATCAGGCTGAGAGCTACGCATCCCACTATGTGGAGTATGCGAAGGAGTATTTGAAGGACCAGTAAAGAGCAGCCCCTAACCCCGACCCTTTCCCCGCCACGGGGCAAGGGAGCAATATAGTATTGATTCCTCAGAATTCAGAATAACTAAAACATAAAGAATTTATGCGAAACTACATAGCGAAAAAAAGTAACTACTCCCTTGCCCCGAGCGGGGAAAGGGTAGGGGTAAGGGGCTTCTTCCTTCTCCTGCTCCTTTGTTGTGTATGTTGCTTTTCCCACGCCCAAGTCAAGTTCACCGCCTCTATGAAGCAGACGGCTCCTGATGAGATTACTATCTCCTTCTCAGGTGTAATCAACAAGGGATGGCATGTCTATGCCCCAGAGGAAAAGCATGGTCCTACGGCAGCATCAATCAATATCGATAAGATTGAGGGAGCACGACTTGAGGGCGGTCTGAAAGCCAACAAGCCTGTTACTAAGAAATATGAGGAGGTTTGGAAAGGAGAGGTCGCTTTCTATGAAGACAATGTTGTGTTTACCCAAAAGGTGAAACTCACGGGTAAGGAATATAAGATTGAGGGCTATTTCGAATATGGTGCCTGCAACGATGAACTCTGCATGCCACCATCAAGCGTAGATTTTAGTTATAGTGGGGAAGTAAAGGCTGCAGCCCCTAACCCCGACCCTTCCCCCAAAATGGGGAAGGGAGTAGTTAGTAATGATAGCGTAAAAAAAAAAGAAGGACAACTCGAGGTAAGTAATCAAGATAGCATTACTCCAACACCTACCTCCCAACACCTAACACCCAATAACAATCAGAGTGTATCTACTCCCTTCCCCCGGGCGGGGGAAGGGTCGGGGTTAGGGGCTGCTAGCCTATGGTCTGTTTTCCTCCTCGGCTTCCTCGGCGGACTTATCGCCCTCCTCACCCCATGCGTATGGCCTATCATACCTATGACCGTGAGCTTCTTCCTTAAGAAAGGAGGCGGAAAGGGAGCCGCTATTATATATGGTATATCCATCATCGTGATATACCTCGCCCTCGGACTTGCCGTAACCGCCATCTTCGGGGCATCGGCACTCAATGCCATGTCAACTAATGCCATCTTCAACATCTTCTTCTTCCTAATGCTCTTGGCGTTCGGAGCCTCCTTCCTCGGTGGCTTCGAGATAACCCTGCCGTCATCTTGGAACAATGCCGTTGACCGCAAGGCGTCATCCACATCGGGCTTGCTGAGCATCTTCCTCATGGCATTCACATTGGTTCTGGTCAGCTTCTCATGCACAGGACCGATAATCGGATTCCTGCTTGTGGAGATGGGAACATCGGGCAGCATCATAGCACCCGCTGTGGGAATGTTCGGATTCGCCCTCGCCCTCGCCTTGCCTTTCACCCTCTTCGCCTTCTTCCCTTCATGGCTGAAGTCAGCACCGAAGTCAGGCAACTGGATGAACCGCATCAAGGTCACGCTCGGCTTTATCGAGATAGCCTTCTCGCTAAAGTTCCTGTCGGTTGCCGACCTTGCCTACGGCTGGCACATACTCGACCGCGAAGTGTTCCTCTCCCTCTGGATAATCCTCTTCTTCCTCCTCGGATGCTATCTCATCGGTTGGATACGCTTCCCTCACGATGAGGATGAGTTTGACGAGATGGGCGAGAAAATCATCAACCACCGCACATCCGTACCGCGATTCTTCTTCGCTCTCTGCTCCTTTGCCTTCGCTTTATATATGGTACCAGGACTATGGGGCGCACCATGCAAGGCGGTCTCTGCCTTCGCACCACCTATGAGCACGCAGGACTTCAACCTCTACAAGAGCGAGACGGTAGAGGCGAAATACAAGGACTATGACTCTGGAATGCAGGCTGCAAAGGCTGAGGGCAAACCCGTGATGATTGACTTCACAGGCTATGGCTGTGTGAACTGCCGTAAGATGGAGGCTGCCGTATGGACCGACGACCGCGTGAAGGATTTGATAACAAACGACTATGTGCTTATCCAGCTCTTCGTTGACGATAAGACACCGCTCCCAGAACCGATAGAGGTAGTGGAGAACAATCAGCCACGCAAGCTACGCACCGTAGGCGACAAGTGGAGCTACCTCCAGCGCACAAAGTTCGGCTCCAACACACAGCCTTTCTACGTGCTCTTGGATAACGAGGAAAAGCCACTCGCCACCCCACGCTCGTATGACGAGGATGTAGAGGCGTATATCTCATTCCTTAAGGAAGGATTGAGTAATTATTAGCCCCCTCCCGACCTCCCCGAGGGGAGGAGGCGTTTAGATACTAAGATAAACAATAAATTAATATAAAATCCGAAATGCCCTCTACGGTTAGAAGTGATTGCTCATTACTATATAGAAATCTCTCCCCCTCGGGGGAGATGGAGGGGGGCTATATCAGCCACCACTATATCGAACAGGGAAACGGTTTCCCCTTGATTCTGCTTCATGGTAATGGAGAGGACGTCACATATTTTGAGCATCAGATGAAACCGTTCTCCCAGCACTACCGTGTCATCGCCATTGATACCCGCGGACATGGGCAGACACCTCGTGGCGAAGCACCCTTTACCATCCGTCAGTTTGCAGAGGACCTGTTGGCGTTCATGAATCAGCACGCCATAGACAAAGCACATATCCTCGGTTTCTCCGACGGAGGGAACATCGCCATGCTATTCGCCATGACGCATCCCGAGCGCGTAGGCAAGCTGATACTCAACGGAGCCAACCTCGATGCCACAGGCGTGAAGCGAAAGATACAGATCCCGATAGAGATAGGCTATCGTATAGCCCGACTGTTCGCCAAGCGAAGTGCCAAGGCGAAGCAGAATGCCGAGATGCTCGGACTAATGGTAAACGATCCAAACGTGAAGCCTGCGGAGCTCACACAAATTCAAAGTCCCACCCTTGTCCTTGCCGGCGATGACGACATGATAAAAGACGAGCATACCCGTCTTATTGCGCGCTCCATCCCCAATGCGGAGCTCTCCATCATCCCTGGCACACATTTCATCGCGAACAAGAATCCCGATGCCTTTAACGAAACGGTCCTCCGCTTCTTAGCTTGCTGAAAATAGGAACTTGCTTATAAACATAAAAAATCACCACGGCATCATGTCGCGGTGATTTTTATTTATTATTAAGGTAAAAAGTCTTTTCTATATTAAGAGAATTCAACATAATCAAGTGCTGAACTCACGTTAATTTATCTTCTCTTCTTTCCAAAGATATCACTATGTGAGCCTGTAGTCACCATCATGACATACAATTCATTATCATGTTTCTCCCAAACAAGAAGCCAATCTGGCTGAAGGTGACATTCCATACACCCCTCGTAATCACCATGAAGCGGATGAGGAAGCAACTCTGATGGGACAGTACCAGTTTCTGCCAATGAGCGCAAGGCATTACTCATAAGTTCAGGATTAAGCCCTCTCTTAATACACAGCTTGTAGCTTTTCTTAAAGCGCCCAGAAAACTTAATCTGATACATATCCTTATGAATTAAGATAGTTTATTGCATCTTCCACATTATCAAAAGACACAACATTTCCTTTCTTTATATCCTCAATAGCAAGATCAATCTCTGACTTCGCAACAGGCTTAGTCTTAACAAGCTTAGTGACCCATCCCATTTTTTTTGAGAGAGTCTTCAGAAAGTTATATTCAGACACGGGCAACTCAATGCTAACGGTCTTCATCTCTTGTGATATTGCTGCTTTCATATTATTCACAGTTTTATTTCTTCTGCGTGCAAAGGTACATTTTTTTTCTTATACCTCCAAGAAAATCGCTGTTTTTTTAGTTTTGCCCCAAGAGTGTGCATCTGTCGTACTTATACAAAAAACGCCCTCCGAAGAGGGCGATTAGGATTAATTCCTTCGGCATATAGCCTTATTGTGATAAGATGTAGAAATAATCTTATGGCTGCAAAGGTATCTCTTTTCTTTGGAAATACAAAATTTTCAGCGTGAAATTTGAAAAAATGTGCTATTTCGCGAAATTCTTGCAGAAAAAGTTGGAAGAATCGTTATTTATTTGTACTTTCGCAAAATACACTTAACCCAAACAATAAAAATAAACCAAAATAAAATACAATGAAGAAACGAATTCTCGGATTAGATACAGGAACCAATAGTCTTGGATGGGCTGTTGTAGAAAGGGATGATAACAACATGTTATCGCTCATCGATAAAGGCAGCTTGATTTTTCAAGAGGGTGTAAAGATAGAGAAAGGCATTGAATCCTCAAAAGCAGCCGAACGCACAGAGCATCGTGCGTCACGAAAGCATTACTTCCGCCGTCGCCTCAGAAAAATTGAATTGCTGAAGGTGTTGGTAAACTATGGTTGGTGTCCTTATGTTTCTGCCGAGGAACTGCACCTTTGGCATACAAAGAAACAATACCCAAAGAATGATGAATTTATGCTCTGGCAACGTACCAACGATAATCTTGAGCAGAATCCATACTATTATCGTCATGTCTGCTTGCATGATGAGCTTGACCTTAGCAATCCTTCTGAGGCTTTCATTCTCGGTCGTGCGTTGTATCATCTCGTTCAGCGTAGAGGATTTCTTAGCAATCGCCTTGATCAGTCCGAAGATGAAGAGTCTGGCAAGGTGAAGGCTGCCATCTCTGACCTCTCGAAAGAGATGCAAGAGGCGGGATGTGAATATCTTGGCGATTATTTCTATAAACTATATAGTGAGGAAGGAAACAAAGTTCGCATACGCACACGATATACAGACAGAGAACAACACTACAAGGCAGAGTTCTATGCCATCTGCAAATGTCAGAAACTGTCAGAAGAACAGATTTCCGAACTTGAACGTGCACTCTATTTCCAACGTCCATTGAAATCACAGCGACAGGGTGTTGGCAAATGTACGTTTGAGCCTCGCAAACCACGTTGTGCCGACTCTCACCCTGCATTTGAACGATTCCGTGTGCTCTCTTTCCTCAACAATGTAAAGGTACAAGGCCCGAATGAGATAGAACTCCGACCACTCAATGCCAATGAGCGTGAAAAAGCATTGCCTATGTTTTTCCGCAAAAGCAAATCTAATTTCGATTTTGAGGATATTGCCAAGGCTATTGCAGGAAAGGGCAGATACCAATACATCAAGGATGAAGGTGACAAAGTGTATAAGTTCAATTATCGTATGACGCAAGGCGTGACAGGATGTCCTACCATAGCACAGTTGCAAGCTATCTTCGGCGAAGACTATGCCAACGGCATTGCAGAAGTCTATACTCGTGGCGATGGCAAGACTGTGGAGCAGATGGTTGAAGATGTATGGAACGTGCTGTATTCATTTCCTGATAAGGAGAACGTTAAACAATGGGCAAAAGACAACCTTCAACTTGATGACGATCTGGCAGAGAAATTTTCTAAGATACGCCTGACACGCAATTTTGCCTCACTCAGTCTTAGTGCTATCCGGAAGATACTTCCGTGGCTTGAGCGTGGACTTATTTACAGTCATTCTGTGACAATGGCAAAAGTGCCAGACATAGTGGGCAAGGCAATTTGGCAAGAGCACGGCAACACGATAACAACGGAACTCATTGAGCTTATAGAAAACTTTAATCCGAAAGACGAGGCAATGCAAGGAACGCTTGATTTCTGTGTCAAGGATTATCTGCGCAATAACTTCGACCTTGCTCCTGGTGTGGCAGAAAAACTATACCATCCGTCAATGATTGAGACATACCCTGATGCAAAGAAGAATGAGCAGGGCGTGTATCAATTAGGCTCTCCTCGTACCAATTCCGTGCGTAATCCTATGGCTATGCGCTCGCTCCACGAAGTGCGCAAGGTGGTAAACCAGTTGCTTCGCAATAGAACTATCGACGAGAACACGGAAGTACATATAGAGTACGCCCGTGAACTTAACGATGCCAACAAACGAAGAGCCATAGCACTATGGAATAATGAGAGGGAGAAAAAACGTACGAAGTATAAAGAGGACATAGTGAAACTATATAAGGAGCAAACAGGCAAAACCATTACTCCTACAGAGGACGATATTCTGAGGTTTGAACTATGGGAAGAACAGAACCATATTTGCCTCTATACAGGCAAACAGATAGGGATTACCGATTTTGTTGGTGAGAATCCGAACTTTGATATTGAGCATACCATTCCGCGTAGCGTTGGTGGCGATAGCACAATGGAGAACCTGACACTCTGTTCAAGTCGTTTTAATCGTGAAGTGAAAAAGGCAAAGATTCCTACCGAACTTAGCAACCACGATGATATAATGGCTCGCCTTGAAGAGTGGAAAAGACAAATAGAAGAATTACGTAAAAGAATCGATAAAATGCGCACCTATTCGAGCATGAAAAAGCAAGATAAGGATAATCGCATTAGAGATCGGCATAAATTGCGTCTTCAATTAGAATACCTGCAAGGTAAGTACAAACGCTTTACAATGACTGAAGTGCCAGAAGGCTTTGCACGCCGTCAGGGTGCAGGCATAGGACTCGTAGGTAAATATGCAGGTTTGTATTTGAAAAGTCTTTTCCACAAGAAGGAAGACCGTGCCAAAAGCAATGTGCGTGTAATAAAAGGCGCAACCACGGCTGAATTTCGCAAGATGTGGGGCATACAGAATGAGTATGAGAAGAAATCGCGCGATAACCATATACACCATTGCATTGATGCCATTGTCATCGCTTGTATAGAACCTGGGCAATATAACGAGACTGCACGCTATTATCAGCAGTTGGAAGAATACGAGCGTCACGAGGGCAACAAGCCATCGTTTAAGAAACCATGGCCTACGTTTACCGAAGACATCAACGCTCTAGCTCAGGAGATGATCGTGGTGCACGAAACGCCAGACAATATGCCGAAGCACGCTCGTAAGCGCGTACTCACAGCAAACGGCAAAGTTTTGGCAAAGGGTGATTCTGCACGCGGTTCATTACATAATGATACGTTCTATGGAGCCATTGAAAAAGATGGTGAGGTGAAGTATGTGGTAAGGAAAATGCTTTCTGTATTGAAAGAAACGGATGTGGAGAATATTGTGGATGAAGTAGTAAAACAGAAAGTGAAGGATGCTATCAAGGCAAAAGGTTTCAAAGAAGCTATGGCTGGAGACATCTACATGAACGAGGCAAAGGGAGTAAAGATAAAGAAAGTTCGTTGCTACGTACCTACTGTTGTTACTCCATTGCATATCCGCCAACAAAGAGATTTGTCAAAGAAGGAGTACAAACAGCAATATAATGTCACTCTCGATGGGAACTATTGTATGGCAATCTACGAGGGGCTTGTCAAAGGAAAGATGAAGCGCACGTATGAGATAGTCAATATGATAGAAGCATCCAACTATTACAAGGAAAGCTCTGGCCTCACGAAGCTATATCCAATAGCTCCAGAGGAGAAGAACGGCATGAAGTACAGATGCAAAGTCACCACAGGTACGCAGATTATTCTCTTACAGTCGGATGATGAAGATATTGATCTTGCAGATTCAAAGGAGTTGTCTGCAAGAATGTATTATGTGGCGATAATGTCGAAGGATGGTAGACTTGTTCTGCGCCATAATCAGGAGGCAAGAACAGCTGATGTTCTAAATAAAGAACAGAGGGCCGGAGCATACAAGAAAACGGATGAATACCGCTCACAGATAAGGCTAACCCTTTCAGACTTCCACGCTCTTGTAGAGGGCGTAGACTTTGATATTAACGTGCTTGGCGAGATTAAAAGGAAATAAATATGCTCAAGAGAACATTGGTGTTTTCAAATGCTGTAAACCTGACATTAAAGAACAGACAGTTGGTTATCTCTTTCAAGGAAATTGAAAGAGAGCCAACTTCTGTGCCTATAGAGGATGTAGGATGTGTGATTATAGAAAACCAGAGAGTAAGCATAACCATCCCTTTGCTCAACGCCCTTACTGATAATAATGTTCAGGTTGTGTTCTGTAATGAACATTTTATGCCAAACTCAATGCTTCTTAATCTTGATAATAATATAACGCAAGGTGAGACTTTGAGAAATCAGATGGCTGCAAGTGAGCCGTTGAAAAAACAAATGTGGAAGCAGATTGTTGAGGCAAAGATAAAGAACCAATCCCGATTGCTCGACAAGACTGCGCATAATGGTGCTATCCTTCGACCATACTATCAGAACGTGAAGAGTGGTGATACTGATAACCGCGAGGGAATTGCTGCAAGACTATATTTTCAGGAATTGTTTGGCAATGATTTCATTCGTGACCGCCAAATGCCAGGCATTAATGCTCTGCTGAATTATGGTTACACTATACTCCGAGCTGCCGTATCACGTTCACTTGTTGCATCTGGGTTGTTTCCTGCCATTGGTATATATCATCATCACAGGAGTAATGCCTTTCCATTGGCAGATGACATGATGGAACCTTACAGACCATATGTAGATGAAATAGTATATGAGATGGCTTGTGAGGATATGATGGTGCTTAACCAGACAGCAAAGACAAAATTGATAAACGTGCTTTATGTTGATACAGAGTTTGAGAAAGTAACTCGTCCTTTGAGCGTTGGGCTGTCGTTATCATCTGCAAGTCTTGTGAAATGTTATGCGAAAGAACAGAATACACTAAATTTCCCATTGCTCTAATGACCTTTGAACGACTAAATGCATATCGGATTATGTGGCTATTGGTAATGTTTGATTTGCCCGTAACAACGAAACGTGAGCGTAAGGAAGCAGCTTTGTTTCGTAAGAATCTTGAAAAAGATGGGTTCGCTATGCATCAGTTCAGCGTGTATATGAGATATTGCGCATCATTGGAAAGTGCCAATGTACATATCAAGAGAGTAAAGAGTTTTGCTCCTGGAGTTGGTCACATAACAGTCTTATCAATTACAGACAAACAATATTCAAACATCGTCAATATCTGGGGTAAGATAGAGAAAAAGTCAAAACCAGCCCCAATTCAATTAGAATTCTTCTAAATTATTTGCTCATTTCGCATAAAAATGGTATTTTTGCCATATAAAAAGTATAACATCTTCCATTTTATCTAAGTAAAATGTGGGTATAAACCATTAATTTAGAATAAAATACAATACTTAGGTTGTGGTTTGATGTAGAAAAAAAAACAATAACAAC
>Ga0256405_10002128_pt1 | contig 47974 bp, 25 predicted proteins | sample RumenRJG_02DNA_FD_189096 | JGI IMG/M metagenome (GOLD analysis project Ga0256405, IMG submission 189096) | Bovine rumen microbial communities from Lethbridge, Alberta, Canada - RJG_02 | ecosystem: Host-associated > Mammals > Digestive system > Stomach > Rumen | place: Canada: Alberta...
ACTATCCTTAGCTTTCAAGTGCATATGAAATGTTTCTCGACATGATTTCATATATGATGGCCTTTTGACACATTATGAACACATATCGCCTTAAGTTAGCGGCATTCAGCTCTGACCCTTCATTCCCCAAGACTATTTGCTATCAAACAAACTACAGTTGTCGCAGAAGCTTTTCACTTGACATTCATCCTTGAGGCAAGAAAAAGCAACTGTGTTGTTCTTTATCATAATCAACAATTACTCCATACGGCCCCAAGTGCGCTTGAAATGATCGTCCGTCTTTTGTTTTGAATTCAGTGACATCATTCTCACGCAACACAAAAACAAAGCGCTTCATATCCTTGATATGAATGATCTTTATTTCTTCATAGTCTTCAACAACATTTGTATGGTTTGATCTCAGAAATTCATTAGCAAGAGCGACTGCATACGCGAGCTTGTCACTATGATCGCGCAATGCTATATTCTCTCTCCGCGACGCCGAGAGGGAACAGCAAACCATTTGCACTGCGAAAGACAAAACAATTGTCATTGCCAGTGCATACAACACAATCCACTTAAGTTTTTGGTGTACCATTAGAACAAATGGGGAGACACCCCTTTGGCGTTGCTGTTTTTGTCGCCCATTTCGATGTTTTCCTTCACTTTCCTCATTTCAACGGCGTTGGACATATTATAGCGAAACCGCCGCGCGAAAATCAAGCACGCGGCAAATCTGCCGAGGGTGTCTTAACCACGAAATACACAAAATACACGAAAAACGGATCTATCGCGGGGTCTGTCCCCGACTGTTCATGTCAAGTCTGCGCATCTCTTTCACAAGGTCGGCCTTGCGCTCGTCCCATGCGTTCGGCGCAGCGTTTCCGGGCGAGGGATATGCGGACGTAGGTCCTGAGGATGTTCGCCGCCGCATGCTGCACGTCGGCGCGGCGGACCTTCCCGTCCTTCAGCGCCGCGACAAGCGCGGCGTATTCGCCGCGGACGCCCGGCATCACAAGGTCGTTGCCGGCCTCGGCGTGGCGCAGCTTGTCGGCCGAATTCCACCAGTCCGTCATCACGAAACCGTCGAAGCCCCACTCCTCGCGCAGCACTCCCGTCATCAGATCGTACGTCGTCGCGCAGTAGTCGCCGTTGAGACGGCTGTAGCTCGACATGACCATGTTCGGATGCGCCTTCCTGACGACTATCTCGAACGGCTTGAGGTAGATTTCGCGCAGCGTCTTTTCGTCGACGATGTTGTTCTCGTACCCGCGCTCGAACTCCTGGTTGTTGACGGCGAAGTGCTTGACGGTCGCGGAGCGTCCGGACGGCGTCCCGTCCGTGTTCGTCTGCACGCCCTTCACGACCGCCGCGCCCATGAGACCCGCGACGAGTGGGTCTTCGGAGAAGTACTCGAAGTTGCGTCCGCAGAGCGGATTGCGGTGGATGTTCACGCCCGGCGCAAGCCAGCAGTCGATGTCGACGAGCGCCATCTCGGACGCGACGGCGCGTCCGAAGCGCTCGGCCGCAGCGACGTCCCAGCCCTGCGCAAGCGCCGTAGCGCACGGCCAGGAGACGACGGCAGACGCCTTGGCGTTGTACTTCTCGCGCGGATCGCCGAAGTTGCCGAGACGGACGCCCGAGGGACCGTCGGCCATCGTGATCGCGCCGAAACCATACTTCTCAGAACTCCACGTCTCGCCGGCCTCGCAGTCGACGCGTCCCTTCTTTACGCCGCCCACGCCTGTGCCGCCGTCGACCGCATATCCCTCGCCGTCGAATATCCTGCCGTTAACCACGGCGGCGAGTTCTTCGTCCGTGAACTGCGCGACGAGGTCCTCGACCGTCGCCTTGCCGCCGAGCACGTCGTCCATCTTGACGAATGCGGACGGCTTCGCGAGCTCCCTGCGCGCGGGCGCGGCGGATTTGCCGCAGAAGCGGTTCGTCACCTTCTGCACGACGACGGGCTCGTCGAACTCCATTTTTGCCACATGGATGCGACTGTCGCGCGACCCGCCGTCGCTGACAAGTATCTCGCCGCCATCTACCTCCCATCGCGCCTCGTCTTCATTGTAGCTCGCGATGTCCATCCATTCAAACGACAGGGCGACGGTCAAGGACGCGCCGGGCGCGATCACTGGCGTCTTTGTGAAGGCGCAGAGCCTCGTTTCATTGAGAGGACCCATGTCAAACCAGCACATGACGACATCCGCCCCCGCCACCTTGCCCGTGTTTCTGACCGTCACGGGAACCTTGACGTTTTTCAAGCGCCGTTCGACCTTTGCGGGCGTCAGCTCGAACGTCGTGTAGGAAAGGCCGTGGCCGAACGGATAGCGCGCCATCTGCATGTAGTCCCTCTCATTTATGTCGAAGTATCTGTAGCCGACAACCGTTCCCTCGAAATACTCGATTTCCGAAGTCTGCCAGCAGTCGGTCGTCGGGTAGTCGCCGTAGCGCTTCGCCCACGTGTCGACGGTCCTGCCGGACGGATTCACCTTCCCCGTCAGGATGTCCGCGATCGCGTCGCCTGTCGTCTCGCCGAGGAACGGAACGAACACAAGCGCCTTGACCGGGTACTTGTCCATGAAAGACGTATCGAGCACGCCCGGCGCGTTCAGGAGGACAATGACGCTGTCGAACGCGGCGCAGGCGTCGGCGAGAAGCCGCTCCTCCTCGGCGTGCAGACGCCATCCGCCGGGCGCCTCGGGGATGTCCGCCGACTCGCCCGAGCCGCGTCCGATCACGACGACGCACTTCTTCGCGCGCTTGCCCTCGGCGAGCTTCGCGAACGCGTCATGGGCGCCTTTCGGCTCGTCGAAGCGCCGCGTCCACTTGTCCCAGTCGCGGTTGAGGCGGCTGTAGTCGCGCTTGGCGAGGTCGTCGCGGTAGAGCTTCGCGAAGTCGGCGTCGATCTTGACGCCCGCCTTTTCGAGTCCCGCGTCGATCTGCACGGGATCGTGCGCAAGCATATCGCCCGAGCCCCAGCCCATGCGATGGCAGAAATATCCCGTGATGCCGACGAGCGCCACTTCCTCGTCCGCCTTGAGAGGCAGGGCGGAGTCCTTGTTCTCGAGCAGCACGATTCCCGCCGCGGCCAGGTCGCGCGCAAGCCAGGCGTTGAGTTCGCGGCGGGATGGACTTGCGAAGGACGAGAAGCCGACCAGAAAGGCGGCTAAAATGGTCAGACCAGCCTCCACCGCGAAAAGGTGGCGGCACTCCCCGGTATGGATTACTCTTTTTCCCCTCATGGTGCAGTGCAGTCTACCATAGCATCCTGCCTACCGTCAAGGATATACACACACTAAATCATATACAGTAAACATATGCAGAATGGCCTGACACTTCTGGGCTAGCGGTGGATCGAGCGGCGGACGATGGCGAGGGCGGTCGGAACCGCTACGAGCAGCGCAAAGACGATCGCGCCAAGCGCGCCTTCGGCGATTACGCCAAGCGGCACCGCGAAGGTCGCGGGAAGCCCCCAGTTCGACATGGCCGCGCGAGTGCCGGCCGTGCAGAGCCAGCCAACGAGCGCGCCGCCGAAAAGCCCGAGCGCAACGCCGGCAACCGCAACCGCAAGCGCCTCGCCCACAAGCACCTTCGCAAGCTGGAACCGCGTCGCGCCGACGGCGCGGAGAACGACGAACTCGCGGCGGCGCGACTCGAAGGACGCGACGAGCATCGCAACGAACCCGAGCGAGATCACGGCAAGGAAGATGAACGGAACGCGCGCCATCGCGCCGACGAGATCGCTCCCGTGCGCGAGCGTACCGTCGGCAATCTCGTCGCGCGAATGGAGGCGCACGGCGTTGCCGCGGATCTCGCCTTCGGAATCCTCGCTCCACGCGCCGCCAAGCGCCTCGACGATCTCGCGTTCAACGATGCGCCCCGCAGGAAACACGCCGTTCGCGGCAAGGAACTCCGGCTCGTAGTCGAGCCACACATGCGTCATCTTCACGAACTCCTGCGGCCGCATGTCGCACGCCGCGAGAGTGTCGAACGAGACGAAGACGGGCCCGTCGGTGTTGACCGGCATCCTGTTCATCCCCCGCACGAGGGCGCGGCTCGTCACCATGTGCCAGTTGAGGTCGACTACGCCGACGACCTTGAGCGCGATTTCGAGCCCGCGCCCCGCGTCGACCTTCAGCTCGTCGCCGAGCTTGAGATTCCGCGCGTGCGCCATCATCTCCGTCACTACGCAGTTGTCGCCTTCCGCGAGCGCCTTCTCCGCCGACTCGCGGTCGCCCTGCGAAAACCTGAAGTCCGGGAGCCACGCGCTTGCGAGGAGAAGCGCGTTGCGGTATGCCTTGCGTGGCGGACCTCCCCTTCCACCGCGGCCTCCGCCCCCGCCGAAGCCCTTCAGCTCCTCGAGCGGAAGAAGATTCACCTGGAGCGGCTGGAGCTCGCCTATGCGCTTCACGCCCTTGAGATTGCGCAGATGCTCTATGTCGAAGCTCGAAACGCCGCCCGGGAGTATCGAGACTATCGCGTCTGGCCACTCGGGCGAAGGAATGAACGGCTTCGTGAGCGAAGATCCCCAGACCTCGACGGCGACGAACGCGCCGAAACCGAACGCGAAGGCGACGAGCATCCCGAAATGGCGCTTGCGCGGGGCGCGCCCAGACGCCGCCTCGAGCGGCCTCACCGAAAGCGCGGGCTTGAGCGCGAGCAGAGCGCCGAAGAGCGCGACGAGCGGCGTCGCTACGATGCACGCGGCGATGCCGGGGATTCCCACGGCAGTGCCGGACGGGAACGTCTCGGCATCGCACGCAACGTAGACGCGGAGCGCCGCGAGCGCGGCAAAAGTGCCGACGGCAAGCCCGCCGAGGGAGAGGAGCAGCGCCTCTTTCGCGACAAGCTTCGCGACGCCAAAGCGCGTGAGGCCGACCATCCTGAGGACCGCGAGCTCGCGGCGGCGCGACTCGACGGAAAGAAAGAGCGAGTTGACGAGCAGGCACAGCGCCGTGAGCGCGGCGGCCCAGAGAAGAAGGCCCTTCGCGCGGTCCATGTTGCGCCCCGCGTCGGACATGAACATCGGCGCGGCCTCCTCTGCCGTGACCGGCTCGAACGGCTGCCAGTCCTCGTCGATCTCCGCGACGGCGGAGGGCGGGAGGAACATGTTGGGATAGCCGCGCACCGGACGCTCCCATTCGACGAAGCCCGCGATCCTGACGCGGTATGCGCCCTTCCTGCCGACGAGGGTCAGCTCGTCGCCGACCGAGGGGAGGTTCTTGACGCGGCGCTGGGCGAAGAGCGCCTTCGTCACCAGTGCGCCGTCGATCCCCTTTCTTACGGCGGCGAAGGCAATCATCGGCGGCCCCTGCAGAACGCGGCCGTCGGGACGGAAATCGAGCTGGAGCTGCACGCTCTTCGCGCCCGCCTCGACGGGAACCGCGGAGAGCATCCGCTCCGCCATCGCCACGGCCTGGCGGTCGTTCGTCGCGACGAGCGACTGCATGAACACGACGGCTCCGACGGCCGCCGCGATTCCGAGCGTCGCACAGATATGTCTAGCTTTCATCCGGCTCCTAACCCCTGTACGTCTCCAGATACCTCTTCGACACCATCTCCGCATCGCCCTCTGTCGCATATGAGGCGGCGATCTTGCCGTCTTTGAGGAAGTGGACCTTCTGCGCGGCTGCGGCGACCTGGGGATCGTGCGTGACGACGAGTATCGCGCTCTTCTCCGTCCTGTGCAGGTCGCCGAGCAGCGCGCAGATCGCCCTGGAAGACTTCGCGTCGAGATTGCCAGTCGGCTCGTCCGCCAGAACGACGTCAGGCTCCGCGAGGAGAGCGCGCGCGACCGCGACCCGCTGCTGCTCGCCGCCGGAGAGCTCCTCGGGTTTCTTTTTGAGGATGCCGTCGATGCCAAGCGCCGAGACGAGCGACGCAAACCGCTCTTCGTCGACCTTCGCGCCGTCGAGGCGAAGCGGCAGGACGATGTTGTCGCGCACCGTCCTCTCGTTGAGGAGGTTGAACGACTGGAAGACTACTCCTATGTGGCGGCGGCGGAACTTGGTGGCCTCGGAGTCGCCCATCTTCGCGACATCATTGCCGCCGACGAGAATCTCGCCCGCGTCCGCGGAAAGAAGCCCGGCGGCGAGATGGAGAAACGTCGATTTGCCGCTCCCGCTCGGGCCCATCAGCGCCTCGAAGCTGCCAGGCGCCATCTTCAGGGAAAAGTCCTTGAGGACTTCCTGCTTGCCGTATCTGCGGCACACGCCGCTTGCGTTAAGGGCTTCCATCACTCCTCCATAGAGTCAATTTTGAGTTTAGCCGTGTAGAACGTGTAGATCGTGTAGAACCTCTATATGCTCTGCATGGTTTATCCTTTTTACATGTTAAACGCCTCTATTTCCAAACCAGTTCACTACAAGGTCAACCCCAAACTTGTTTATCAGAACGACGGTACCAATCACGATATCCTTATTCACCATTGCCGCTGTGCCCGACGAATAGATCAAGCAGTTAACGGTGCGTTACAACTCCGACTGCCAATCGCTCGGCGCATAGACAAAGCGACGAACTTCCATAACCTTCTCGACAACGCAATAAAGGACAAGGTAATTCCCTACTGCTATCTTGTAATAAGGATGCTCCCTTTCTTTTGCCGACTGTATTGGCTCAAACGCTTCAGGCGCAAATAACCGTTCGGTTATTGCCTGTTCGACATCATCAACGAGTGCCTTTGCCGCGATGGGATTGCGAAGTTTCTGCGCAATGTAGCGAACAGCTGCCGCCAATTCTTCATCGAACAGCGGAAGATACTCAAGCGCGTACTCTTCGCCCAGCATTTGCAATCTCCCGCGCGTGACCAAATACCTCGTCATGAGTCAGCCGTTCGTGGTGGGTGCGGCAATAGGCGTCCGTCTCATCCATTATGGCCTCTATACTGTTTGCTGCAGAAGAACGGCGACGAAGTTGAAATGGGATGCCCTGATACATCACGACTTCGTTTATGAATACGTTTATCGCCCCCGAAAGAGTCATCCCTATGTCATTGAAAATCGCCTCTGCCTCGCGTTTCTTTTCAGAATCAATCCGCGCAGTTATGGTTGTCGTCATGTGTTTCGCCTCCTATTGTGTTCTATTCGCACACATTATACCATAATCCGACTCGTATGTGTGACAAAAGATAGCAATCGCCACCCCCCCCTGGGAAGTGTAATATCTAATGGAACACTTTTCTATGAAGGAATACCGAAGTGGGTTAGGCACAAGGAGAAGAAGGAAAAGCCGAAGGGGATGATCGCGAGGTGTAAAAAATCAGCGCCTCAGACAAAACCGCAAGCCGAGCCGCGAAGCGGGGCGAGGAAGTACCGCGAAATGAGATTATGGTGCGGACGAAATCGCGTCACATTTGCACCCCGCATTGAGCTCGCCTTCGGCGACTCCGCTTCGCTCCGGGGGATACGCGGCGCGGTTAAGCTCGCTGACGGGACGTCGGCGAGCGCAGATGCTGCGAAGAAAAACGCGCCTTATGGAAGGTGAGGCAAGGGACGAGGGGGCGAGTGCCGAACTGAGCGACATGCAACGACGCGGTTCGTCGGATGCGCGGTGAGACACGTCGCAAGGCGAGGAGGCGGTATCCCGCCGACGAAGCATTGCGGCGCGTATCGCCGCGAAGACGGCGGGAGCGGCGGCGCAGGGAGCGGGAGAGAGGCCGAGCCACCGAGCACCGCGCCGAACTCGACCAGAGGTGCCAAGCGCGGTCACGGTCGGGGCCGCAGCGGGGCGGAACCCTCGAAAACGAGACGAGTAGCGCAGGACTGCGACCCGAAGACGTATATGTATACGTCGAGCGGTCGCAAGGACGCGCTAATCGGCCGTTTCTCGAGGGCGAGCACCGTTGCCCCGACCGTGACCGCACGTTGACAGGCAAACCAGCACAGCTAGCGAGCGCTAAACCGAAACACGCCGCGCCGCGTAGGCGCCGCCATCTACAAACTTGCGATTCGCGCCGCGAGCCGGGGGAGGCCGGGGTCGCGCGCGCCAGCAGTCGCGAACGCGGCGTATTCGCCGCGGTGCGCGGCGATCCAGTCAAACGCCGCGTCGAGATCGCCGACGAGCTCGACGCGCGAGGGGTCGATCTTCGCCGCAAGCGCATCGGAGTTTATCGAGCGGTCGGTCGTGCCGCCGGCATCGTAGACCGGGAGCAGCAGCAGCCTGTCCTGCGGGCGAATCACCTCGGCGAACATCCCGGCGAGCGCGTCCATCATCTTCCTGAGCGGCGCGTAGCCGTGGGGACGCCAGACGACGCAAAGCCCGCCCGGATAGCGCTCGGCGAGCGTCAGCCACATCGCGCGCAGCTTCTCGGGGTTGTGCGCGTAGTCGTCGTAGACTCGTTCGCCGTATTTCTGCAGCCGGCGCTCCACGCCGCCGAAGCTCTCCATCGCCCTCTCTGCCTCGGCGCGGTCGCAGCCAAGCGCGACGGCCATGCGGACCGCAAGCGAGGCGTTCTGGCTGTTGAAGTCCTGCGGGCGGTAGGTCTCGCCGCGAGCGTCGACGACGGGACCTGGGCAGTCCTTTACGAAAGCGTCGAAGACCTCGTCCATCTCCTCCTTCGAGTAGTGGTCGGCGGAGGCGTTGGTCACGATTGCCGCATAGGGGCTGAACGCGACGAGGGACTTGTCGCTCTCGTCGACCTCCGCGACGGCATACTCTCCCTTCCCGAACCTGACCGCCCCCTGCCAGCCGGGGACGTTCGCGCCGTTGACGCACATCGGGTCGAGCCCGCATGTCGAAAGCACATGACCGAGCATCGCGGTGACGGTCGACTTGCCGCAAGTGCCGACTACGGCGACGAGCTTGTATCCGGAGAGCGCGCGGGCGAGGGCCTTCGCGCGGTGGGTCACGGGGATTCCAAATTCCTTGGCACGCGCAAGGCCGGGATTCGTGTCCTCTATTGCAGTCGACACTATCACCTCGCCGGTGGACGCGTCGATTCCGCTGCCGTCGTCGGGGAAGCAGCGGATGCCGAGGGACTCGAGAAATCTTATGTTCGGGGTGTCGAGATTGCGATCAGCGCCTGTCACCTCGTCGCCGAGTCTGACAAGCGCCGTCGCGAGGGCGCTCATTCCAACGCCCCCAATGCCGATGAGATGTCGTTTCACTGTATCTGCACCGTGCGCTGCTCGTAGTGGCCGGGCTGCCAAGTGCGGATGACGGCGCCGTTCGGCTGGACCGTGTCGACATAGCGCCCCTCGACCCATACGTTCTGCGTCTGATAGACGGGCTGCGGCGCCACGACTACAGGCGCAGGCTGCACGACTACGGGCGCGGGCTGCACGACGACAGGCGCGGGAGTCACGACTGTCGTAGTGGGCGTGGCGACCGCACTTGCGACAAGCCCGCCGAGAATCGCGCCGCCTACAACGCCGGCCGCAATTGCGCCGCCGTTGTGGTGGTGATGGTGGTGATGATAGCCCACCGGAACCGGCACGGGCCTGAAGCCGCCGTGACCTGGCCTGAAGCCGCCAGGGCCAGGACGGGCGAAAAGAGTCGAAGCCGCGGCGAGGGCGACGGCGAGGGCGATGGTCTTCTTCATGACACGTTCCTCCTTGAAATGTTCGGTACGGGCAGATTATACCAAAACTCAGCGCCGCTTGCCACCCGCAAGCGTCTCGGCGCAGTTGAGATAGTAGGCGCGGATGCGCTCATAGGCGTTGATGATGTCGAGCTCTCCGAGAACGCGCACGGACGAGCCGGGGTCCTCGGGTCCTATTCGCCCGAGCTGGAGACGGCGGCACTCGCGTATGAAGGCGTGAAGTTCGGACGAGCGCTTCTGCAGTGCATCGAGGTCAAAGGCGATGCGCGGCGAGCAGATGAGAGGCGTCACATCCGCCGCGAACGACGCCACTTTGTCGTGGACGTCGAGAAGGATCGCGACGGAATGCTCGGACATCCTCTGCCCCTGCTTGCGGAGGCGCTTCACGACCTTGAGAACCGTCGCGCACTCGTCGGAGACGGATTCCAGCTCGTCCGTGAGCCTCAGGAGGCGCTGCGCCCTCTCCGCGACATCGCGGGCGAGGCGCTTCGACATGATGCTCCCGAGGAACTCGGTGACCTCCTTCTGGACGTTGTCGAGAATGTCCTCGCGGTGGACGATGTGCCGCTCGGGTCCGTCGTCACTCCTGGTCTCCCCCGAAATGACCTTGCGCGAGCAGTCGAGGAGCTCGAGATCCGAGCGCTTCATGAAGTCCACCTCCATCAGCGCCTGGTCGCATGCGATGACGGGCGAGAGCCGCACGCCGAAGTGAAGCGCCGAAAGATGCGGCTTCTCGTCCGCGGGCTGCGGCACGATGCGCTCGACGAGGCGGCAGAACGGCTTCACGAACGGGAAGAAGATTATTCCGCGGCAGATGGCGAAGATCGTGTCTGTGACGGCGATAGGCGCCATCATGTGGGTGAACGCCTTCACCTCGTGGCCCGAAACGATGACCGTCTCGGCGACGCCCCACTTCGGGAACAGGGTCTGCCCCAGCTTCACGAAGAGCGGGAAGAACCAGATAAGCGCAATGGAGCCGAGCAGGTTCGACAGCGTGTGGGAAAGCGCCGTGCGCTTTGCGTCGGCAGTGCCGCCGATCGCGGCGATCCAGCCCGTCGCCGTCGTGCCGACGTTCGCGCCAAAGAGGACGGCTATCGCGACTTCGTAGGAGATGAGGCCCTGCGTCGCCAACGCCATCGCGATCGCGATCGTCGCGGCGGAAGACTGTATGACGGCAGTGAGGAGCATCGCGCAGAGGGCGACGAGGAAGACGCCCGACATGTGCTCGGCGCTCATGCGCGTGAAGATCGCGGACACCTCGGGGTTCTCGCGGATCGGCGAGACGCCCTTCGACATTATGTATAGCCCGAGGAAGACGAGGCCGAGGCCTATCACCGTGAGCCCCAGGTTGTGGACGCGCTCGCCGCGCAGGAAGAAGTACAGGACTCCGCCCAAGGCGAGGCCGATGAAGCCGAGGAGCTGCGGATCGGGCGCATAGGCGATTATCCACACCGTCGCGGTCGTGCCGATGTTGGCGCCGATCAAGACAGCGAACGCCTGCGGGAGGGTCATGAGAGCGGTCGACACGAAGCCGACGAGCATCACTGTGATTATCGAAGACGACTGGACGATCATCGTGGAGATGATGCCCGAGCCCACGCCGACGATGCGGTGGCTCGTCGCCTTCGCCATGAATCTGCGCAATCCCCCGCCGGCCGTCGCCTGAAGGCCCTCGGACAGGTGCTTCATCCCGAGCAGGAAAAGCCCGAGACCGCCGAGGAGTGGTGGGAGGATTGTCCAGAGCAGGCTCAAGTACCCCCCTCGTCCTCCCTGCCCGGCTTATGTTCCTTCCCGTCGCCGATGCCGAAAATCTTCTCGATCTTCCACGGATAGAACATCCCGTACATGCCGATCACGGCAAGTATGTACATGAAGCCGACGAGCAGATGGACTGGCGCGAAGCCGCTCTCGGGCACCATCAGCCGCGTGAAGCGGAACACCGTCGCCGGCAGGAGCATGAAGATGCCCATTATGGCGCGCGTTATGAGATGGGGGCGCATCCAGAGGAAAGTGAGAACGGTCAGCACCGCCGCAAGAATCCAAACGAAGAGACCGCCCGTACGCTCCTTCAGGAGAATCATGTCGAAGACGTCGATTCCTATCGTGCTGCATTCAAACGCCGTCCAAAACCAGGCGACGGCGGTCAAAACCGCCGCCACGGCATCTGAGCTCTTCTTGTTCAGCATCGGAGTTAATGGAGGTGGGAAGCGGAGTTGAACCGCTGTAAGCGGATTTGCAGTCCGCTACCTAACCGCTCGGCCATCCCACCCTCTGGGTTGAACCAAACTGAAGATAGTATATCAGTTTTCTCCCGCGTCTGTCAATAGCGACAGACCCCAAATGGTAAGTTGGAGTAAAGAGTTGGAGTTGGAGCGAAGAGTTGGAGTGATGAGTTGGAGTTGGAGCGAAGAGTTGGAGTGATGAGTTGGAGTTGGAGAGTGGAGTTGGAGAGCGGTGGTTATAGCCGTGTAGAACATGTAGAACGTGTAGAAAATGCGGAGCCGCGGCAGATTTGCCGCGGTGGAATTCATTCACTCACACCGCCATGCCAAAATCTGGTATAATATTCAGCGTTGAACACGAGGAGACAAACATGCCTTACGCTATTGTAGCGGACAAGATTGCCGAGATCTCTCCGCAGTATCGTGGAGAGTTGTTGGCGTTCATCGATTTTCTGCTGTATCGACAGAACAACTCCATTCCCGCAGATGGCGCAGTTCAGGAGGCGAAACCCTTAGCACCAAGGCGCAAGCAAATCGGACGAGCCCTTGGTGGTTTTGAAGAGGGATTCTACATGGCACCTGATTTCGATGCGCCGCTGGAATGCTTCAAGGAATACATGTGAAATACCTTCTTGATACAAGCGCATTGCTGTATGTTTTCAGCGCACCGTCAAAACTGTCCGCAAGGGCGCGGCGGATTGTTCGCGGGGAAAAAGATCTGTCTGTCAGCATTGTTTCTTTTTGGGAAATCGCCATCAAGCAAAGCATCGGCAAACTCCAATTTAGCATGACCATTCCGGAACTGGAATCCCTGTGCCAGGAAAGAAACATAAAGGTCATAGGTCTTGAATCTTCCGCAATTGAGCTGATTAAGATGCTACCGACTATCCATGGCGACCCGTTTGACCGTCTTATCATCGCGCAGGCACGGATGAAAGACATGATCATAGTAACGTCGGACAAGGTTATGCCACAGTACCCCGTAAAGACCGTTTGGTAGCATAAGGCTCCAGCTCCGCGATTTCCAACCATCGTTCGGCTCGCCTACTTATATTATGCGGACGCAGTTGCGGGAGTGGGGATGAGTTGGAGTGATGAGTGGTAGTGGGGAGGTTATAGCCGTGTAGAACATGTAGAACGTGTAAAAACTGCGGAGCCGCGGCAGATTTGCCGCGGCTCGTGATTAGCGCAGTTATCTGACAACTGCCTATCAGTAGATCAGGAACATGACGCCATTGGGAGTTGGGGCCGCGCCAACACATAGAACACCCGGCCCAACGAAGAGATCGTCTCGGACGAACTCCGCCGCCGACTCCGACGAGCCGTATGTGCCTTCGGGAAGCGTCGTCCACTCGTTCGACTCGTACACGTCACGAACGGCGAGCGAAGCGCAAGTCTGGTTGACGGGGAGTATGACCTTCGCAGAATTTTTCCCGGCGCCATCGAGCTTGATCGAACTGGCCGCGACGGCGTTCGTCACCGTGGGGAGCAGGAGCTTTGCGCCCGTGCACACGCGAATCGGGATGCCAACAGCAAGCGAGCAGTCCGCATCGGCTGTGCCGATTGCGAGCGTGCCGCCGTTCACCGCAATCTCATCCGCGATCCCCGTCTGGTCGCCCACGAGGCAGAGGTTGCCGGGATAGGCCGAGACGAAACCGCCCGCCGCCGTCACGGCCGCGCCGAGGTAGTTCGTATCCGCGTTGAAGCCCTTCGCCCAGACGTATGCTGGATGTGTCGCATCGCCAAGGACAAGCGCACCGTTGTCCGTGCGCCCCGGAAGGCCGATCGCGGACTTGCCTTGCAGGATGAGGCCGCCCGACTTGATTCGCAGTGTGCGCCCCTCGCCGAGCCAACGGTTTTTGTCACCATTGGAGATGTAGAGCGAGTTAATCGTGTAATCCCCGCCAGCCGACCCGTAGTTCAGGTTTTCCCCCGTCATGTAGAGGTTCGCGTTTTCGGCCGCCGCCGTGATCTGCACGTTGTCTCGCGTCGGGTAGACCAGGCGGCCTTCGGCGTCGAACGACGCAAACGCCGTGTTGCTCCAGTCGTCGTTCATGGCCGAGATCATCCAAGGGATGGTCTGATAGACGGCGCCCGTGACGCTATAGCCTTCGGCCCCCGTGGCGAAGTCCGTCCAGTTGACGACGCGGAAGATGCTGTTCGTCTCGGTCTGGGGCACGACGGCATACCGCGACTTGTCGTAGACGGCGAGCGTGCCGCGCGCCGTCTGGCGAAGGCTTTCCACGGTCACGGCGTTGATCGGGTAGCCGCCGTTGTTCCCTTGCGGCGGCTGCAGGGAGACGAAGGACATTCCCGGACCGAGCGAGAGGAAGTCGACGACCTTGTCGTCCTTTGCGCCCTTGCCCCAGGTCTTGTTGTCGATGCGGCCCGCATACCACGTGCCGCCGAAGAGCGACAGGCCCTTGGCGGGGGCATCGGGGCCGCGGTCGGGAGTCGCGGCCTGCACCTGCGTGCTCGTTCCGAAGACGCCCGCGCCGCCGTTCGGGGTGGGAGCGCCCTTGTCGGAACTGATCGCGACGACGCCGTAGACGGTCGCCGAGACGTTCGTCGCACCGCCGCCGCGCAGCGAGAGCTGCGTGGCCGGGACGGTCATTCCACCGAGATTGCGTTCTCCCTTGACCACGAAGGAACCCGAGAAGCCGCCGACGTCGCCGTGGAACACGATGCCGCCCTGTCCTTCCTTGACTATGGTTCCTGTGCCCTTCCAGATGCCATTGAATTCCCGTGTGCATCCGGCACCGTTCACATACCGGCCCGGAAGGCCCCGGACCGTGAGCGTGACGCCTTGCAAGGTGTTGGTGCAGGAGGGGGTCGTGCTTTTGACGAAGAAGGTTCCGACCGGTCCGGATGTGTATTCCGTCTCGGACGAGCCGCAGTCGATCACCGCATCGCTCGCCCAGACGACGTCAATCACGAAGCCGCCGAACTGAAGCTGGGACTGGTAGTTGCCGTTGAATCCGTTCGGGCAGACCTGGAGCCGGACGGGCTGGCCGTCGGTGCGCTGGAATGTGACGGTTTTGGTGTCGACATCCTTGAAGCGCTCCAGATTGCAGCTGGCAGTGGCATCCGGACGAATCATGCCGGTGTAGAGGCCGCCAAGCGTGATGTCGGTCCTGTGCCGCATGTAACTGTCTCCCTCCCGGTTGTAGAACGGCAGGATCGCGATGTCGTTCGCGTTGCAGGGCCAGGAATCATTCGAGGCGGCGGCGGTTCTCGTGTCGCCGTCGACCTTCTTCCACGAGGCGGCCTTCGTCCAGGAGTCTTCGGACCATTTCGTCTCATCGAACACGTAGACAGAGCCTTCGCCGATGGCATCGGGCAGGACCACGACGCCCATGATGTTCGTGTTGGACGAAGCGTCCACGCAGCGGATGCCGACGATGCCGGGCTCGAGCGCGGCGAGCGTAGAGCCGGAGATCGTGGCGAAGCGCTCGTTGAGGACCTGGTAGGATGCCGCGCCGTAGAGGTCGGGCAACATCGCCACGTCGCCAGGGCGCATCCACAGCGCGTTTGCAGCGGAGGCGTGGTCCGAGACGTTCGCGATGGTGGTGATGCTAGCACCGGGGGTGACCGGCACCGAGAAGGTCCTCGAGTAGTCCGCGCCGTCCACCGTCGTCGTGACGACGATCTGCGCGATGGTGCCGTCCGCCTTTGCGGCGAGGCCGCTCCACGTGACGGTTCCGGCCGCGTTGAAGATCTGTGTTCCGACCTCCTCGCCGCCGTAGGTCAGGGTCGCCTCGCACTCGGCACCGTTGTAGACCGCGGAAACGGCGAGCGAGAGGTCGACAGTGTCGCCGGACGCGGTCCACGAGGGACCCGCGGCGGAGAACGGCACGCTGCGCGTGGACGTGACCGGCAGCGCGGCATAGGTGTCCACGCCCCACCAGTTGCGGATGCGCACGCGCCTGTAGTAGGTCGTGTCGGGGGAGAGACCAGACACGGTGAGCGGCAGGTTCCGGTTCAGCGCGGCCGCGGTCTCGTCCGAAACCGCCTCAAGCGTCGAGAAGTCCAAGGCCGTCGAGACCTCGAGGCGGACCGTCGCGGAGTCCGAGCCCGTGCCGAAGCTCGTCACGCGGGCCGATGCCGAAAGCGTCGTGAGGCCGATGCCGGTCTCCGCCGCCGTTCCGATGGGCGCGCCGGGTGGGAGCGTCGAGAATTCGATGGCATCGGTCGTGAGTTCGACGTCCTTGCTATTCACGACAATGGCGCGCGCGTAGTAGGCCGTGTTGTTCGCAAGCCCAGTCGCGGGAATCGAGACGCTGCCGAGAGACGGGAGACCCGCCGCTGCAGGGAACGAGAGGACGGTCCCCGTGAAGTCCTCGGACGTGCAGACCTCGACCGTGACAGACGCGGAGGAGGCGTCTGTGCCGAAGTCGGTCACATCGACCGAAAAGACGGCGTTCGTGACGCCCGCATCGGTGACGGAGATGGTTCCGACCGGGGCGTCGGGGTTGAAGAGCGTGAAGACGGCTGTCTCGACCGAGTCGTCGGCGTGGCCGCCCTTGTTCGTCGCGACCGCGCGCAGATACACCGTCTTGCTGACGTTGGGGAGCTGGACGGTTCCCGAACCGGAGCCGATCTTGTCCGACGCGATCGAGTTCGTCGTCGTGAGCGCGCTCGGAGAATAACCCCACGCGATGCTGACATCCGCAACCTGATAACCGTAACCAGCCCAAGCGACGCGATAGGTGAACGAAACAACACCCGTCTCCGCGTCGTATGAGGCGGACGTGAGTGCAATCGCTGGATTTGGCATCGCCGTGCCGTCGCCTTGGATTGGATAGCGAAGGATTACGATACCACTACCGCCGTTGGCTCCGCCGTAGGCACCGGCAATCGTCGAGCCGCCGCCGCCGCCGCTGCCCGTGCCGTCCTTGCCGGCTGTGGCCCGCTCGGTGCCGGCGCCGTCGACCGTGAACATGCCGCCGTTGCCTCCGACGCCGTTGCCACCGGCGCCCGGGCTGCCGAAGGCATTCCCTTCTTTGTTGTCGCGCCCGCCGCCGCCGCCGCCGGCCGCGTAAACGGCCGCTACGCCGGAAATCCGGAGCTCCCGGCCGTCGCCGCCGCTGCCGCCGGACACTGTGTTGCCACCGGACACGGACCCGCCGGGGCCGCCCGCGCCGCCGCCGCCCGCGCCGATGAGGCGGTTCTTGTCGGTAGTGGTGAGGCCCGTTCCGCCGGAGTTGCCCTGGCCGCTCGTCCCGGAACCCGCGACGTATGGGGAGGTGGCGTCGGTGGAACCGCCGCCGCTGCCGCCAGAGACGCCGGAACGCGTCGTGGACTGGCCGCTGAGGTTGCCGTTGCCGCCCGCGCCGCCGCCGTAGGCGATCGCGTTCGTCGTCGCGCCGGAATCGGACGTGATGAGCGAGTCGCCGCCGTTCGTGCCGTAGGCCGTCGCGGCCGACGTGGCGACGCCGCCCGCGCCGACCTTCACGGTGTAGGACGCACCGCCCGTCACCGGAAAAGCGTCGTTATAGATCAGGCCGCCCGCGCCACCGCCCGCGCCGCCGAAGTAGCCGCCGGGACCGCCGCCCGCCACGACGAGCGCCTCGACGCTTGTCGCGTAGGAAGGCGGAACGAACGTCCAGGTATCGCCTTCGTTCGGGTCGACCGTGAACGTGTGGACGATGCTGTCGCCGACGCGCTTCGCGTCGCCGCCCGTGCCGGCCTCGCCCGCGCCGCTCGTAGTGAACGGCAATGTCGCAATATCAGAATCGTAGGGCGTCTCAAGGTTATTCACCGCCTTCAAGAGATTCGTGTAGGCGACCTGAGGCGTGAGGTTCGTCACGATTCCCTCGAACGAATCTCCCACCTCGAGGCCAGACGCCAGCGGCGTCCATTCCCCCGGCTCATTGCCGCCGACCTGCCAGACCTTGTAGTAGACATCCGCCGAGGTCGCCGTGCCGCCAAGGAAGGAAATCGTCCCGCCGAACTGCGCGAACGCCGCGCCAGAGTCGAGTAGCGAGAACGCCACGACGGGCTTAGGGATTTCCGCGAACTCAGTCACCGTCCCGGCCGCGAGGAACGAAGCGCTGTTCACCGTGTCGTAATCCGCCTTCACCCGGTCTTCCGTCGGGATGATCGTCGACACGCGGACTTCGTCCATGTCGCCGACAAAGGCGCGTTCGTCCGAGCCGACGTAGCCGCCGATGGCCAGCGTGAGCGAACCTTGCGCTGGGACGGCGCTTTTCCATGGGGCAACGGGACCGTACACTTTCGTCCCGTTCCAGTAGGCCGTGATTTTCGGCTGGTTGCCCGATGTCGCATAGGTGTAGACGACGTCGATCTTGCCCCAGACATTTTTGGCGAACTGGAAGATTTCGCCGGTAATTCCAAAGCCTGAGTCCGTATTCTGCGAGGTCCAGATGCGCACCTTCTTGACGTTGTCCGTGAGTTGAATCTCCCATGCCTGCGTGGTCTTGGCGGACTTGCGTCCGATGAGTCCGTCATAACCAATCGCGTCGGCGGAAGTGTTGTCCAAGGAACCGATCGGGCGCGCCCAGAAGGAAACGGAGAAGTCGGTGCCGAGCGTGTTCAGCGCGGCGAGCGCCGCGTCGGTCCCGGTCACCTTGATGGCCTTGTCCGCCTTGGCGCGTTCCGTCGTGATCTGGCGGGCGCCGCCGACCGGACCGTCCGATTTCGCGACGGACTTGTCGGAGGACTTGGCCGCGAGGTTGTTGGGACTGGCGTCCAGAACGTCCTGGACGCCGTTTCCGGCTTCGCCGAGGTGCCAGACGCCGACGTAGTCCTCGAACGCGTTGTCGCCGCAAACGGACTTGCCGCTCTTCGACGAGCGGTAGAACATTGCGAACTCGGTTCCGTGCTGCATCGACGGAAGCTTCACCCAGACGAGCGACTCGCCCGCGGGGTTCCACGTGTCGATGTCGAACGCGAGCGGCGTGCCGTCCTCCGCAACGAAACAAAGGTCGTCGCCAGTGGACGAGAACATCATCTCGTCGTAGTCGAAACCCTCTATGCCCGCGACATTGGTTTCGTTGGATTCAGAAATTCGCACGAGGACAGGGAAGTCCGTCAGCGCCGAGCGCTCGGCAGAATACCCGTTTACCGTGAACACTACGCCGCGGGAGAAGCCGTCAGGCTTGGCTGTGAAGTTATCCAAGTCGATCGCGGCACTCGCGGGGGAGAGGAACGCGAGGGTCGCGAAGAGAAGCGAGGAGAGGGCTAAACGTGTGTGTTTCATCAGTTTGTTTCCTTTGTCTTGCTTAAAGTGTTTTGACATGATTGCGGGGTTATTCTGTCTCGATCTTCAGGCGATAGAAGCGGGCGGGGATGTTCTCCGTCGTGCCGGCGTCCTTGTCTTCAACAGGGAAGGAAGGCGGCGAGATCGGCAAGTAGTCCGTGGAAGTCTCGAGCGCTTCGAGCGAATTGGCGTAGTAGAGACGCACATTGCCGTTGACCGTGCGCGTCACTTCGGTGTTGTGGATCAAAAGCTCGCCGTCGATGATGACATTGCCGGTCGTCGGATCGAACGAGATCGACGGGATCTTCAGCTCGACCGCGGCATTTGTCGTCACGTTCGCGTCGAGAACTTCGTTGTTGAGCAGGTAGCAGAGCTCAACCGCCGCAGCATTGCCTGTGAAGTTCGAGATAGAAGTACCGCCTCCCGCACTATTCGTGCTGATCCCGACATACCATTCCTCAACGGCGGCATTGTTGGTGATCACCGAGAGGACTTCCGCCTTGGCGGTCGCATCCTCTGGGAGCGGAATCTCCGGCTCAGGCTCGGCCACGGGCGAGGGCATCCACTGGGAATCCAGCACCACTTCTCCGCCCTGAGCACCACCTTCCTCGGCATCGCCCAGGAATTCGAGTGCAATGAACCAGCGGCCCGTCTTGTTGCAGGCATATATCCACTTGCCCTTTTCATCCTTTTCGTCAGTCTTGAACCACGTGCCCGAATCGACCACGGCATGCTGGATGCGCTTTCCGTTGTAATCGCGAAGGTCCACATTGATGGCGCCGTTCTTCAGCTTCACGTCCCCTATCCAGTTCTGTGGCTGCGTGAGCTTGATCGTCCCGCCGGCCGCAAGTACAGTCTCATTTGTGATTTCGGTGAGTTTTACGAGTTCCTGACCGGTCTTTTCGCTCCAGATCGAGAGCCCGTTCAGGTCTACGGCCCTATCAAGCTTGTTCGTGAGGGTGATGAATTCGTCGGCTGGATCGTTCACCGCCGCATTTAAGATCTCCGCGATGCGGATGCCGTAGCGCTGGTCGTTCGGGATGTCCATCTCGAGCGCAACCTCCTCAAGAGCCGACCATTCGTCGTCCTTGAACAGACGGGCGCGAACCATGGCGCCGCTGTCAGGAATGGTGAACGGCGCGGTGTACTCTATGCCGGAATCGGCCGGGTCTGTCCCGTCGATCGTGTAGTAGAGCGTGCCGCTCGCCTCGTTGTTCTGGAGGGAGACCTTTTCTTGGTAGGGGACCTCGCCACCGTCGAAGTAGCGATCGCCCGTCGCGTTCACCACGAACGGAGCAGCGACGGTCGGATACCAGCCCGCGGTCTGGTACTGGCTCTTCATGTTGGCGACGCGGTTCGTGATGAAGGTCGTCGACGTCTTGCAGGCGTTGAGCCAAGTGGAGCGGTTTTTGCCCTTGCCCCAGCGCGCAGCTTCGCAGACGATGGCGTCGTCTATCTCGGCCATGCGGCTCGTATAGCGCTCGGTGGCCTTCTCGACGGTCATCGCGCCGCCCTCGCGCAGGCACTCCTTGTAGTACAGGTCGGCATAGGCGCGCTTGTAGACCGGGTTCTGCATCAGCAGGTAATGGAGTTCTGCCGGCGTGAAGTACGGGATCGTGCGGAACTTCATCTTGCCAAGACCACCGGAGAGGTCGGGGCTGGTCACCGCCGGGTCGGTCTGCTCCTCCGTGCCCCAGAACGTCGGGTTCTTGGTCGCAGCGGTGTCGCTGTTCTGACCCATCGAGATTTCCGCGTCGTGACGCAGGAAGACGAAGCCGTTCACGGTGCCGGCATCATCGCGGTTGCGGATCGCGTAGAAGTTGTTGGCGTGACCCTTGTCGATGGAGCTGAAGGGCGAGGTCGGCCCGTCCTTGTCCACAACATAGTGGGACACAAGCATGTAGACCATCAAGCTCTTGGCGTTGAGGAGGATCGGATAGTTCGGATTGCGCGTGCCGTCGGGATTAAGGCCGAGGACGCGGTTGTAGTTGTTCGTGTAGTCGCCCGCGAAGCCCTCCTTTGTGGCGATGTGCCAGAGGTTGCTCCACGCGTCCCACGTGCCCTCGTTGCACTCGATCGAGTAGGAGAGCTTGTTGTTCACGTATGTGGACGCCGTCTTGATGAGGTCGTACTGCAGCGAGTCGCCGCCGAGGTAGGCCTCGCCCCAGTGCTCGTCGCCGCGCTCCTGCGTCTGGTAGAGGCCCCAGTACTGCCCGTTGATGAACAGGTTGTAGTAGCGGCTGCGCGTGTACGGCTGCCCGAGGTCGCGCTGCGAGTCGCGCGAGAAGACCTCCGTGACGAACGTGTCGTTCCCGCTGTTCTCGTTCGCCCAGGAGAGGTTCTGCGAGGTGCGGAGGTCGAGCTTGTCGTATTCGCCGATCTCCTCCTTCATCTTGCCTTCGCCGTTGGGCGAAAGCGGCTCGCCCACGAACATCTTCTGTGCGAGGCTGCTCTCGCCGTAGGAGCTGCGGAAGAAGAACCTGAGCGAGTGCTTGGGCTTGCCGGTGCTACGGCTGTTGCCGCCGCGGAGGCGGAGGCCGGCGGGCTGCGCAAAGTCCGCGCCGACGCCCGTCGGATCGAACCCTTCGAGCATGATCTGGCGCTCCCACTCCTCCCCTTCACCGCGCGGGTTCACGTAGATGCCCGTCGTGCTGTTGAAGAGGTTGGAGGGATCGACGACGATCGAAAGCGTCGCGATCGTGTTCGTGAAGCCGCGCAGCAGGCGGTCGCGGTCGGCGCCGGTCACGATGCTCTGTTCCATGCCGTAGAGCATTTCCTGGCTGTTCACGGCGTTGTCGTTCGGGAAGCCGACGGCCGACGCGGGTGCGACGTTCGTGCGCGCCTGTGCAAGGACATCGTCCAGGAAGATGTAGGTCGCGGACGTGTCGAACTGCAGGATCGTGTTCTCGACCGGGACTGCCGCGCGGACGACGGTCGTCTTGTCAATGTGGATTGCGCCAGTGTAGAGGGTCGAGGCCGTCGTAGGCGACTTGCCGTCGAGCGTGTAGTAGATCGCCGCGGTCGGATCGTCCGGGCAGGAGAGCTCCAGGTCGAACGCCGCCGTCTTGTAGCCGTGCGGCTCGGAGAACGTCACCGCAGGCGTGAAGTCGCCGAAGCCCTCGGTCGCGTTGGCGGCGCCAGGCGTCGCCGTCTTCATGTAGACGAACGGTCCGTCGCCTGGGACGAGCCCCTCGCCGGACGAAACCGAGAGCGGGCCGTAGGAGACGCCCTTTATCTGCTTCTTCGTCGAGAAGTCGACCTGCTGGATAACCTTCTTGCTCGGATCGGCGAGCTGGAGGAATTCGCCCGAGGAGGAGAGCTTGAGGACGGCGAAGGCCTCGTCCGCCGCGTACTCGGACGGGTCGACATGGATCTTGTCGAGCCAGACGATCTTGTAGCCCTTGGCGGGGACTATGCAGGAGCCAAGGATCGTCGCCTTGTCTTCCTTGCCAGGCTTCGCGTTGTCGGAGAGGTGCCAGCCAGTGAGGTCAATATCCACCGAGGCGTCGTTGTAGAGCTCGATCCAGTCCATCTCGGCGATGCCCTTCTCACTCGCGATGCCGCCCTTGTCCACGGACGGGTTCGACGCCATGATTTCGTTGATCCTGATCGCCTGCGCCGGCGTGATCGCGGTCGGGACAGACGCGGCGGGAAGCACAGTGTCGCCACTGATGTTCACGTTGACCGTTGCCGAACCGGCGAGGACATAACCTTCGGCTGCAGCGAAGGTGACGACGACGACGGAGCCGTCAAAGACAGAATAGACTCCTTCCGACGCAACAACTTCGACGCCGTTTGTCGTCACGGTCGCAGTGACATTTGCAGGAATCTCGCCGCCAATCGTAAAGTCAACTATCGCCGGCGGTGGGATTTCCTCCATGTCGGCCCGAAGCTCTGAAACGCTATAGCCCGAACCGACGAACTTGGCGCCATGAAGGGTGCTTTTCTCAGTAGCGATTTCAAACCATTCTCCATCGGAGAGCGGGGTGCCGGCGACTTCGTATTGGGCATAGAGCCCGCCGCCATCGGTCTTGAGCAGGACACGGACGCTCGTTGCCGCGTCAACGGCAGGCACAGCTCCGGTAAGGACGACCCAGATGTTGGTAGTACCGTCCGGATCCTTCGCACGCCCGCAAAAAACGGGGTTTTCCCCATCCAAGGCGACGGCAAGTCCGGCCTTTATTTCGCTGCCAAGGTCGGTCGGCAGCTGATCATACGGCACAAGCGTTCCCGCGGCAATCGCGATTGTCGTGGTGTAGGCGACATTCGACGTCGCGGCATCTGCCGTCGTTGCCGCGGCGAAGTCAAGCGCGTTAGTGCCAGCGTTAACGACAAGAGCAGCGTGCTCGGTGTCGTACGTCGCGTTGGTCGTGCCTGACCATGTGCCCTCGTTCTCGACAATCTTGTCCGTGCCATCGCTCGGCCACGGAGACTGCTCTTGCGCATAACCGGCGATGCCTGCGTCAAACCAGGTCTGCCCCGCTCCGGCCGCATTGACATTGACATAAGAAACAAACCCGCCGAACACCGTCGACAGTACCACTAAAAATGATTCCCCCTTGTTCATAATGCCGACTATTTTAGCATGCTTCGCCACAATCGTCAATAGCGCGACTGCGCGACTGCGCGGAACTTGAAGAACATCTGTGACGGCGCGGGGTTGAAGTCGAGGACACAGATGCCAGTTGCGGGATTGACGGGATACTCGGCAGCATTGGTCCAGTCCGCGAGGTCTTCGGTGGCAAGCACCGTCACAGTCACATCCTCGGTGTTCACTATGGGCGGCAGTTTCACGTACGGCTTGCCGTCCGCATCGAACTTGATGTCAAGCAGCGGCTCGGTTAGGTCGGCGGGACCGATCGAGGGATCGATCCCGAAGACGTACCGCACACCGGCCGGAATGCCCTCCACCATGTCTTCCGGTTTCGGCATGTCTTCCGGTTTCGGTTCGTCGGTGATGCCGACGTCATTCAGCCAGAGCTCGTACGCGCTGAAGAGCGTCCGCAGGTACGGATACGTCTCTTCGTCGATCTTCCACACATCGTCGAAGTCGAAGGCCGTGAAGGACTCTTCCCGCTGCATCTCCTCGTCACCGAGCGGCGTGATGCCGTCGTAGTCGTCGGAGCCGCTACTCGTGCCGACGGCCTTTAAGTCGTTCTCGGTGTCCTCATAGTAGGAACCCGTGACGAGACCGGAACTGGCCAGGCCGACGAACCCGCCGCGATAGTGCCCACCATCGCTCGAGACGTAGCTGTAGCACCAGGAGGTGTCGATTCGGGCCGCCTTCGACACGCCGCCCGCGAAGCCGCCGACATTGTCGCCACCATTGCCGCCGTAGCCGTCGCTGCTATCCACTGACGATTGGGCACTCGAGTCCGCGATGAAGCCGCCGCCATGGTTGCCGACGAAGCCGCCCGTGTACGACTTGCCGGACTCGTTCGCCACATAACTTTCCACGCTGCAGCGGAGAATGACGGGCGCGTCTGCGGTATAGCCGACGAAGCCGCCGGCGTTGACGCTGTTTGTATTCCAGACTTCTCCGACGAACCAGCAGCCGTCCACCAGCGACTTGGAGTCGATCTTGCCCGCGAGACCGCCAACGCCGACGTCCTCCAATCCGGAGTCGGCCGGACCGCCGGTGACATAACCCTCCTCCACTTGCACGCCGTTCACGCGGCCGCCGTTGATCTTGCCGAAAAGTCCCGCATACTTGTCCGTGGTGTCGATGTAGAAGTTGCTGATCTTGTGGTTCTGTCCGTAGAACTCCCCTTTGAATGGGTTTCTGTAGTCGCCGAGGGGCTCGATGGTCTCGCCGTCGAAGTCGATGTCCGCCGTCAGCACATAGCTGCCCGAGAGGTTGTTCGTGACGGCGAGAAGTTCCTCTTGGGTCGAAATCGGAATCATCGCGCTGGACTTGGCGCGCTTCGGCGCTTCCGGCCAGCCCTCGGAGAGCGCCTTGATTTCCGCCTTTGTGAGCCTGCCGCCTACGATGGCCGGATCGTTCCCGCAGAACGGACGCGGACCGTTGGCGTAGGCTGAAACCGCGCAGTTGACATTCGTTCCCCTCACGTGGTGGCCGATGAACGAGCCGATATCGCCGCCCGAGCCCCACACGGCGCCGGAGCACCAGCAACCGCTGATCGTTGCGTCGTCGTGGGCGATCCGCCCGACGAAGCCGCCGTAGTAGCTGGCGGCGGAGCGCACATCGCCGCGCGCCACACAGTTGGAAATCACGGCCGGGGCATAGACGTAGCCGATGAAGCCGCCCGCCATACCGGAACCGCTGACAAAACCGTCCGCACGGCAGTCAACGATTCGATTGACCGCGCTGCCGCCGGCACACGCCCCAACCAGACCTCCGGCGTAGGAGTTGGTCGCCGCGACCTCGACCGTCGCGATGCAGTTGCTGATGACCGTTCCGCCCGTGATGCATCCAACGAGACCGCCGACGTACTGCTTGCCCGCGACCGTTCCCGAGACGGAGACGCTTTCGATCGTCGCATTGCTCACGCAGCCGAAGAGTCCGCGATAGTCGCTGCCCGACAGGCTGTTCGTGCAGAAGAGGTTGCGGATGGCGTGGTCGTTGCCGTGGAGCGTGCCGGTGAACGGCGCGGATTCCGTGCCGATCGGCGTCCAGTCCGCCCCGCCGAGGTCAATCTCCGCGTCAAGCGCGTAGGAGCCGCCAAGGTCATTCGCAATCGCCGCAAGCCCTTCGCGCGTGGTGATGAGAGTTGGCTCAACAGTGTCGGTCTCGCCCCTGGCGCATGCCGCGAAGCCGACCGCAGTTGCGAATATCACGGCAAATGTTTTGCGAAAAATTTGCATTTTCTGCGAGTATCCCTTTTGGGAGCGATAGTATAGCAAAATTGACAGCGCATTTCTAATGCTGCCGGCACGTCAGGAGCACTAGTCACAAGGGCGCAGAGAAATCGACACAAAAGAGCGGCTACGGCAAGAGAACAAGCGAACCGAACGAGGACGGTGCCCACGATTCGAGGCCGCGTCCCCAAGCCGCCGCGCCATGCGCCGCGCCGGAGTCGGCGTCGGTGAGCCGGAGGGAGAGCCCGAGGCGCGTACCGGCCTGCGGACGAACGCCGCCCGCGTCGCGCCACGGGATGCGGAACTCGTAGCAGGTGTCGCTGCCCTTGCGCACGACGGCGATTTCGTAGACGGACGAGTCCTTGGCGAGCTGGCCGCTCGCGAGGCCAGCGGCGTGCGCCGCCGGACGGAAGACCGTGTGCTTGCCGGAGCCGCTGCCCGGATTCGCCGCGGAGACCCACCACTCGATCGCGGCGCTGTCCGTTCCGGCGAGGCGGTTTGCGGGATGGAGCCCTATCTGCAGCGCGTCGCCCTTGAGCGTGTCCGCGCCCGTCTTGGCGACATGAACGTCGTCGCGAACGCGTGCGGCGACATAGAGCGCCTCGTCGTCCCATGTGAGCTGCGCGACGCCGGAAAGGTTCTCGGGCGTCCACTTGTAGCCGCCTTCAGACGTGATCTGGTTCGCGCAGAGAAGCGGAATCGGATCGGCAAAGTCCCAGTCGGAGAGATCGCCGTCCACGGCCTTCGGCTTCGCCGTGCGGTGCGCCTCGGTCGCCCAGTCGGATCCGTCGTAGAGCGTCAGGCGGATGTTGTCGTAGAGCGCGGATCCGTTTTCGCCGCTGGCGACGGGCTGGACCTGCGCCGCCACATGGTCAACCGAAGTGCCGAGGACCTTCACCATGAACTGCCACGCGCCGGCGGTGTCCCTCGGGGCGGCGAAGATGTCCGGCATGTAGTAGTCGGCCGATGGACCGTTGCGGCAGATGAGCGAGGCGTTCGAGCCCGCGTTCATCTTGTCCGTGCGCATCCACGCCGTGTAGAGGAGCTTGCGCCCGGGGGCTGGATTGTCGACACGCTGGAAAAGCTGCATCCAGCCCTTGCCGTGGTCGAGCGAAAGAGCGTTTCCGACCTCGCCCGGACGGGCGCCCGAGAGCTTCACCACCTTGCCGCCGCCGTTCCAGCCGTGCTTCGAGCCGCCGTTCGCCTCAAAGCCGCCGTTCGAGAGTAGGTTGCCAAGCGTCGCGGGATCGATGACATCAACAGCGAAGTCGGTCTGCGCCATGACGTTCTCCCTGCCGCCTCCGAGCTTCCAGGCGACGCGCGCCACGCCTTTCGCGGGGCCAGAGGGGAACGTCTCGGACGGAAGGTCGAGGATGAAGTGTGCGCTCTCGCCGGGCGCAAGGCTGAACGCCTTGCCCGACTTCCCTCCGGGAACGACCGCGACACCGACTACTCCCTCGACGGGCGTGCGCAGCGGATTGCGCACCGAGACGCGCAACTGCGGCGCAGCGCCCTTCACGAAGCTGACGGAGTGCTTGGGCGTGAGCGGCCCCTGGCCTTCGATCGTAAGCGCACAGCGGACGGCGAGGGGATTGAGCGGCAGCCCCTCGTAGATCAACGGCATCGGGCCGGCCTTTATGGAAATGGCGTCGCCCTTGGCGGCAATGGTACGCGTGTTGCCCTGATGGTCGGTACTCACGACGGTGGAGCCGGGAGTCGCGGGAATCTGCACCTCGACAGGAGCGGACTTCTCGTCGCCGTTCGCGGAACCTATCACGGCGAGCGCGGTACCGTCCTTCCGCTCGAACACGACGACGCGCGCGCCAGGTTCGGCGTAGTAGACGCCGACAGGGCGGGCATTGCCGAGCTTCGCCGACAGGACGGCAAGCGTGGCGGCGACAGGGCGCGGCGTGTAGTCGTCGAGAAGGTACTTCCAGTTGCCGGCGGGGTTCGCCTCGCCGCCGAAGTAGATTATGCCCTTCACGCCTGCGGCGAGCTGGGCGGGCCACGAGCGGAGAACGAAGCGCGACTGCAAGACGCTGCGCTCGAGCGCCTCGCGGCCGCCCATGCCCCACACGGAGATGCCCGCCGCGCTCTCGTCGTTCCAGACGAGATCAATGCCGCCCGCCTTGGCGTCGGCGATTGCCTCGGACGCGCTTTCGTATTCGCCGTAGTGGATCGGGAGTATGTCGATGCTCTTGCCGACACCCGCGCCGAGCACGTCGAGGCGGAAGTTGCGGGGCCAGAGGCCACCGGCCATCATCGAATGCGCCTTCGGATTCACCTTGCGGAGCTCCTCAGCGCCGATTTCGCAGAAGCGCTTGTAGTCGGCTGTGGGGTTCGAGCTCTTGCTGCCGGGGGTGATCTCGTTGAGCCACTCGATGCCGAAGACGCGCTTGCCGAACTTCTGCGATATCGCGCGGATCGACTCGCGCCATCCCGCGTCGTCGAACGGGTACGGCTCGAATCCGGGCGAGTGGACATGGGGCGGCAGCACCCACTCGGGCGCACCGATGAGCATGAGCCACGGCTTGATGCCGTGCTTCTCCTGGCGGTCCATCGTACTGGAAAGCCAGTCGAACTTGTATTCGCCGCGGTTCGGGACGAGCCCGCCCCAGCCGATGAACATGCGGTTCACGGAGAAGCCGAGCTTCGCGGCCGTCTCGCATTCGAGGTCGGTATGGAGGTCCGTCGCGCCGAACGGCGCGCGCCTTCCGCCGAGCGCCTTGTCTACGTCGGGAATGACGCCGAAGAACGCGTCGACCGACTTGTCACCCGAGCGCCCTTCCGCGAGGAAGCAGCCGAGGCGCTTGCCGATGGCGCTCGAGAGATCGACCTTGGCCGTCTTGCCGGGATCAGGCATCGTAGCCGAGACAGAGCCGACTTCCTCGAGCTTGCCGACAGCGTCGAGGGCGAGGATCTTGATGGTGACGGGAGAGCCGGCCCTCGCGTCCGAGCCGGCGATGAGGTCGACGACAGGCTTCTCGTGGCCTGCGACGAAAAGGCCGCCGGCCGTAGGCGCGACGATGTCGAGCCCGTTGATCGGGCGGACCATCTTCGGAGCCCCGCACGTCTTCGTCCACGGGAAGTCCTTGTCGTCGCCGCCGCGGAAGCGGACGTGGAAGAAGAGCGAGTTGTAGCGGAAGAACTTCTTGATCTTCTGCGTGACGCGGACCGTACCCTTGCCGGGCTTCACCTCGCGGAAACCCCAGCCCGCCCCCGGATAGTTGACATGGTGGCTGCTCTTTTCATGGACGCCGTCGGGGTTGTCGATCCACGGGCCGCAACCGAAGACGACGACGTGGCATTTGTTGTTCCAGTATTCGGAAGGGTCGAGGTAGTAGTCTGCCACGACGTCGAACGACTCGCCCTCGCGGATCTCCTTCACCGGCTCGTCCGTTCCGGGCCTGAAGCATCCGCGAGGGACGATCCAGCTCTTCTTGTAGGTTATGCCCGCAGGCGGCTTCGCGCGCGCGGCCTTCGCCTCCGCCTCCGCCCTCTTCTTCGCGGCCTCCGCGCCGGACATCGCCCAGGTGATCTTTCCGCAGAAGATCTTGTGCGTCGCCTTGCCCCAGTCGCCGTTAGGCGCGATGAAGGCGAGCGGGCCGAAGTGCCCGACCTTGTCGCTCCCCTTCGCGGTGAAGGCGAACACCTTCGTCTCGCCCTTCTTCATCGTCTGCGGCGGACGCCACTCGCCGGTGCCCATCCAGCCGCCGTCGGTCTTGAACGTGTGCATCGCGACGGTCACGTTCTCGCTGGGTCCGAGGTCCTTCTTGAGCGTGACCTTCACCTGAAAGCCGGAATCGGGAACGACCTTGTCCGGCGTCTCGACCTTGAGCCAGTCGTCTTCGTGAACTGCAGCATGAAGTGCAAGCGCCGTGCCTGCGACAATCAATGCGGAAAACAGTTTCTTCATTGTTTTTTCCTTTGTTTGTTTTAAGCCGTGTAGAACATGTAGATCGTGTAGATTGTTTAATTCTTTTTTCAACGCAGAGGCGCGTAACCGCCCCTTGAGGGTGGGCGCGACCCATAGGGAAGCGACCAAGCCGAGCGAAGCGAGTGCCGAGAGACGCAGAGTTCGCAGAGAGTTATATTCCTCCTTGTCAGGCAATTGACTGGCGCGATTTTATCAAAAGCGCCGCTGTGCGACAATACACGGAAGTGTAGTCGACCCGGAATCAGATGAACATCGCCATGTAGTGCGGCAGCGTGATCTTCTTTCCCGAAACGCCGACGTTTCCGTCAATGAACTTGTAACCGTACGGCACCTGCCTGTTCTCCAGTGCCTCGTTCAACGAGATGGTCGCTCCATTCGACGCCTTGACCTCGACCGGCACGATTCCGCCGTCGCGCTCAATCGTGAATTCGATTTCACGCGTCCCGTCCATGGTCTTGAAATAGTAAAGTGGGATGCCCTTGCGGTCAAGCATGCCGGCGATCATATTCTCGTAGAGTCCACCCTTGGCGTTCCCCTTCAACCGCCCGGAGTACAGCAGCCCCTTGGTTTCCGTGCCATACATGGCCGAGAGCAGTCCGATGTCCGAAAGATACAGCTTGAACCATCCGTCCCGGACCTGTGCGTTCAGCGGCACCTCCGTCACCGTGACATTCAGCGCACGGGATGCGAACGACGCATCGCAGAGCCAGTCCACCGAGGCGGCGTACTTGCGTTCACTGCCGCCCTTTTCCACCTCGGCATATTTGAACTTGCGGTTCTCCTTTGCAAGAAGGCGCGGGATCGCGCGGTAGCAGGCTTCGATTTTCGGGATATCCGTCGTGTCCGCGTACTTGTGGATGTCGTCCACGTACGAGGCGAGTATCTTTTCCTGCTCCTCCTGCACTGGACCGAAATCCCCCGCCTCGACATACGCCTTGACGACAGTCGGCATGCCGCCGACGATCATATACTCCCTGAGCAGATCCGAATACCTGCGGTTCACCGCCTCTGGAACAATCTCGCGTCGATCGCAGTATCCCTTCAGAACCGCGACGGCCTCTTCCGTAATGCCCCTCGCCCAGAGGAACTCCTCGAAATCGAGGGAATGCATCGTTACCTGCCGCTCGTAGCCAACAGGGATTGACTTCGGTTCGCGCCTGTCGCGATTCTTCTTGTTCTTGTATTTTATCCCAAGCAAAGAGCCCGAGGCAATCACATCGCAGCGTCCGTCTATCGCGAACGACTTCAGTGCAGTCCTTGCATTTGCGCACTCCTGTATCTCGTCGAGGAAAATCAGCGTCCGCCCAGGCAGAATCCGCCGTGTTGCATCGTATGCGGAAATCTTTCGATAAAGGTCGTCCGCCTTGAGGCTACCGTCGAACAACGAGCCGGCGTCGGGATCCAGTATGAAGTTGAATTCGATAAAACTTTCGTACTGCTCCCTCCCGAACTTCTCGATTATGAATGTCTTTCCAATCTGACGCGCACCCTTGACGAGAAGGCAGTCTTTATGCCGGGCATTCTTCCACTGCATCAGCTTGTCGTAGAACTTTCGCTTGAGCTCTGCCATATATGCTCCTTTTAAAACGGCAGAATTATATCAAATATCGCCAAATATTGTCAATATGCAACTTTTCAGACACATCTACATAATAAAATTGCAACTTTTTGGACGCAAGTTTGGCATATATTTGCAACTTTTGGCGAGATGCTCCATCGGCTCCTTGTGGCGGTCAGGCTGGATTATCGTGGTCTTCCGATCAAGGCACCAGCCCCAGCTTCCGTCAGCGGACGAAGATGACGAATGCGGACGAACTCGCCTCGTAGCAGCCAATGTCGATCTTGCTGCCGACGATGCGGTTCTGCACGCCAGACAGATCGAACTCCGACTCTCCGCCCGCGGCAGCGTAGTCCGCACCCTTGTTGACAAGCGGCGAGTCCTTCGCAAGCGCGTAGTTTCCGTTCGCGACGTCCACAAGACCCGGGTCCTCCACTGCCGGCGATGATTCATTGATCGTCAGCTCCGAGTAGCAGTTCACGTAGCTCGCGGCCGACCCGTTCCAGACGATGGCGCCGGACTCTTCCACGCCGTTGGTGAGCGTGAGGTCGCCGCCTTCGAGAACCCGGATGACGCAGAACCGCCCGTCGGCGTCGATCGTGTGGCCGTTCAGGTCGAGCGTGACGGCGTTCGTGACGACCAGCGTCGCGTCGTCCTCCTCCGCGGTCGCGTCTTCCGGGAGCGTCACCCTGCCGCCGGCGTTCAGCCGCGCCTGCAGCGATTTCCACGGCGTGGTGTACGGGACAAGCGTCTTGCCGGCGATGTCGTCTGGATCGACCGCGCCCCGGTAGACGGCCATGCCGTCGGTGAGGAACTGTCCGGCCTTGACGGAGACGGTGCCTGTGTCTGAATAGTTGTCGCTGACGAAGATGCTGTCGGAGGGATCGCTCCAACCGAGGGTGATGTTACCCTTGGCGCAGATGCCGTAGCCGTCGCCGGTGGCGGTGACATTGCCGCCGTTGATGGTGACGGCATCGGTGTCGCTGAGGATACCGATGCGGCCGCCGTTGGCGGTGACGCTGCCGCCGTTGATGGTGACGGCGTAGCCATGGGCGACGATGCCGTCGTCGCCGCCGATGGCGGTGACGCTTCCGCCGTTGATGGTGAGGCCGGTGGCGGAGATGCCATCTGCGCCGCCGTTGGCGGTGACGCTGCCGCCGTTGATGGCGAGGTCGCCGCTGGCGCGGATGCCGCTGAAGCTGCCGGTGGCGGTGACGTTGCCCGTGCCGTTCGCCTGGCCGTAGATGGTGAGATTGGCGGCTTCGATGGCGGTGCCGTTGGGGGTGGCATTCGTGACGGCGAGTGTTGCGCCGTCGCAGACGATCAGGTGGGCGGTGCCGCTGAAGTCGAGCCGCCCGCTGACGATGACGTCGTTGGTGACGACGTACCAGTTCTCCGCGCCGTATTCGTCGTACGTGACATCGGCGTCCGCGCTCGTGAGGACGGTGTACAGGTAGCGCTGCCGCTCGACGCCGTCCGCGTCCAGGTAGGGGATGGCGGGCATGGCCGGCCTCAGCGTCTTGCCCGCGAGATCGGAGACGTCGATCGTGTCCGGAGGGTTGTCGGCCTGACGTCTCGCGACGTAGTTGGTCAGTTCCACAAAGTCCTCGACACCAAGCTGTTCGGGTCGGTAGTCCAATATCTTAGGTTCAGCCTCGTCGTCCTTCTTAGGGAGCAGAGGCTTCAAAGAATTTCGCAGTTGCTTGCGGCGCTGGTTGAAAGCCGTCTTCACCACCGTGAAGAAGAGTTTCTCGTCGCAGTCGAGCGATTTGCGAGAATTGCGTTTGAGCCTTATGACTGCCGACTTGACCTTCGGCGGCGGCGCGAACACGTTCTCGTCCACAGTGAACAGATATTCTATGTCGTAATAAGCCTGCAGCAGCACGCTGAGTATGCCGTAGGTGCGTGAGCCAGGAGGCTCGGCAAGGCGCTCTGCCACCTCTTTCTGTATCATGCCGACGACTTGCGGCACGAGGTCTCTGTATTCAAGCACCTTGAAGAATATCTGGCTGGATATGTTGTAAGGGAAATTTCCGATGACGCACAAGCCGTCAGGATAGACCTGGTCGAGCCTCATCTTCAGGAAATCCCCGTCTATGACTCTGAGTTCAGGGTAATGCTCATTGAGGTAAGCGACAGACTCCTTGTCTATCTCCACCACAGTGAAATCAGCGTTAGGATTATTGATTAGATACTTCGTCAAGACTCCCATGCCAGGTCCGATCTCGAGCACAGGGGTTCTCTCCGACAGTTCAAGACTATCGGCAATACGTCGAGCAATTCCTTCGTCCTTGAGGAAGTGCTGACCCAAGCTCTTCTTTGCTCTTACTTGAGTTATCATTACTTCGCGGCAAACCTGCGTCGTCTGACATATTGCTCTTAATTTAGTTTAACGGATGAAACGAGGTGCAGATTATTCGCAAAAAGAATTATTTTTGCACTCGTTTGCAGAACGCAAAAGTAACTCTTTCTTTTTAAAGATACAAACAGGCGATATTTTTTGACTCACCGAAGCATTATTACGCAGTGAACGCATTCGACAAGCTCATAATCACAGTCATTGACTTCTTCTACCCTCCTTTCAAAAGGATCATCAGCATTGATGTGTTCAGATATGGGGTGTGCGGAGGCGCCAATGTGGTGTTCGACTGGGTGCTTTACTTCGTGCTTTACAACTTCGTCATCAGGCATCAGAATGTGGACCTCGGTTTAGTGACGCTGTCGCCGCACATAGCCGCGCTGGCGTTCTCGTTCCCTGTGTCGCTTATGACGGGATTCTACTTGGCGAGACACATATCGTTCCGCAGCTCAAAACTGAGGAAGCGCACACAACTCTGGCGCTACGTCTCGGTCGTAGGGATGAACATACTAATCAACTATCTGTGTCTGAAACTGTTCGTCGATGTGATGGGCATTTACCCTACTCCGTCGAAGATGATAACGACCGTCATAACGACCGTGTTCTCGTTCCTGGCGCAGAAGAATTTCTCGTTCAAGACTGGAAAGGTCAGCCACGAAGAGCAGAGTCAACCTCAAGAGCCGTAACAATAGACTTGACATCGTGAGTCCTGAGCCAGTCGGCGCCGGACTGCGCTGCGAAAAGCTCGGCAGCAAGAGTAGCCGATGAACGCCTCTGCGCCAAAGGCTGCGACTTGTCGGCGTCGCACGACGAGATGTTAGCCAAGAAGGATTTGCGCGACAACGCTATCATGACCGGCAGCGAGAACTCCGACTTCATGCGGCTGATGTTGCGCATGACATAGACCGAAGTCTCCGGGTTAGAACCTAAGAAATAGCCCATTCCCGGGTCAAGGATTATCCTTTCCTTCTTTACACCAGCCGCTGTCAAAGCGCCAATGCGCTCATGGAAATACTCCATCATGGAATCGAACACAGCCACAGGATCGGTCACCACCTCGGTGGCGAAGCCCATGCGCTGCACACTGTGCATGAGTATCAAACGCGCACCGCTCTTTGCCAACTCATCGTAAACTTCGGGAAAAGGGAATCCCTGAATGTCGTTGATGCAGTCCACAAGCCCCGACTGCAAGCACCAGCGCTGCACCTCCGGCTTGAAGGTATCGACAGACACGAGCATGCCTTTGCGCTTGAGTTCCGGCAACACGGCTGCCAAACGGGCAATCTCCGTTTCTGCGCTTACGGGCGACGAAGACACGTTGCTCGACGCCGCGCCCACGTCTATCATGGATGCGCCGGACGCCCACATCTCGTCAGCGTGCGCGACAGCCTTGGACGGCTCCAGGAAGTCCTTGCCGTCGGAGAAACTGTCGGTTGTTATGTTCAATATTCCGAGAATCCTCGGTGTGCTATTTCTTTCGCGCATCGCCTGTGTTTTTAGGGTTACGTCTTACGTTGCCGCCTCGTCTGCCGCCGTTGCCACGATGGTGGAAATTGCGTCGTCCGTTAGGCTTTCTGCCTCCCTTGGTCTCGGGATTCCACGCCGGGCCCTCGCCCAATCCTTCAGGTCGCCGCTGGCGCGGATGCCGCTGAAGCTGCCGTTGGCGCCGATAGTGCCCGTGCCGTTCGTCTGGCCGTAGATGGCGAGGTCTCTGTTGGCAGAGATGGCTTCGCCGTTGTCGTTGGTGACGGTGAGGGTTGCTCCGTCGCAGAGGATCAGGTGGGCGGTGCCGGAGAAGTAGAGCCGCCCGCTGATGGTGACGGCGTTGGTGACGGCGCACCAGGCTTCCGCGCCGTTTTCGCCGTACGTGACGCCGGCGGCGGCGCCCGCGATGACGGTGTAGTTGGTGCACGCCTGCGGTTCGCCGCCCGCGTCGATGTACGGGATGGCGGGAAGGGCCTCGACGTCGGCGGTGACGGTGGCGTCGGCGGCGGGCATCGCGAAGGAGAAGGTTCCGTTGTGGTTGTCGGTGGCGTCGCTGCCGTTGACGCGGACGTTGGCGAGCGCGTATCCGGCGGCGCCGCGGACGGTGACGGACTGGCCTACGGCATAGTACGAATTGTCCGTACCATAGACGGGGAAGGAGAACTGCGGCGCGGCGTGGGTGACGACCCCCTCCGCAAGCGCAAGAGCGTAGCATGGCCACACGCCGTCCAGACTGTCTCCGGTGTTGCCGGTGCCGATGCCACTGGCGGAGGTCGAGCCTTCGACAACGGCGGCGCAGCCGTGGTAGGCGTTGCCGGACAGCGTGCCGCCGCGAGAACCGGCGATTGCCCCGATGGTGCCGTCGCCGGAGAGCGTCGTTCCAATGACAAAGCAGTTCTGGATGGAACCAGATCCGAAGCGGCCGGCGATGCCGCCGATGAAGAACTGCCCTTCAATGGAGGAATCGGCGAGCGTCAGGTTCCTGACGGTGCCGCAAAGGTAGCCGAAAAGCCCTTGGTAGCCGGAGTCGGGACGGCTGATGGAGATGCCGCTTATCGTATGGCCGTTGCCGTCGAAGATGCCGGAGAACGGGAACGATAAGTTGCCGATCGGCGTGTAGCCGTTCGTGACGGCGGGGTCGTAGGCGATGTCGGCGTCAAGCCGGTAGTATGCGACGCGGCTGTCGCCGATTCCCGCGTTGGCGTATTCGGCGATGGCGTCAAGTTCTTCGCGAGTGGAGATGACGTAGGGGTCGGCGCCGGTGCCGCTGCCGGGCCACGGCACGACCATCCACTTGGCGTAGAACGTCCTCTCGCCGAGGTCGGCGGCGGAGAAGGACGAGACGGGGTCTCCGATGAAGTCGGGGTTCCCGTACCAGCCGCAGAAGAAGTAGTTCGTGCGCGTGGGGTTGGCGAGATAGACGGTGCCGTCCTCGATGGTGTAGGAGGTGGGGTTGGCGTTGACGACGCCGTCCACGCCGTTCGTTGCGTTGGCGTAGGTGATGGCGTAGGCGACGGGCGTCCAGTGGGCGGAGAGGGTGACGGTGGCGTTCTCGTTCGTGAGGTTCTGGACGGCCGCGCCGTCGGGGTATGTCGCACCCGCGTAGTCCCAGCCGTCGAAGATGTAGCCCGTGCGCGCGAAGGCGTTGGCGGCGAGATTGGTCGCGACGTCGTAGGTGAAGGACTGGTCGGGCATTGGCGTGCCGGTGCCGCCGTTGGCGTCGAAGCGGACGGTGTAGTCGACGGGCGTCCAGTGTGCGGCGTAGGCGCGGTCGCCGTGGGAGCGGGCGGGGATGGTCACGGCGTTCGTGAGGCCGGAGAAGCCGGTGCCGGACCAGCCGTCGAAGACGTAGCCGGTGCGCGTGGGGTTCGCGAGGACGATGTCGTCGCTGTCGTAGGTGTAGGTGGTCGGGTTGGACGCGCTGCCGCCGGCGAGGTCGCAGGAGATGGCGTAGGCGTGGCTGGCGTCGAGGGTGGCGAGGCTGGTCTGGTTGAGGGAGCCGTTCAGCAAGTTGCCGGCGAGGTCCTTGACGGTGCCGCTCCGGTTGGTGATGCCGAGGGAGCCGGAGGCGGCGTCGGAGATCGTGCCCTTGAAGGTGAGGACGTTCGAGCCGTTGCCGGAGTTGTAGGAGAGCTTGCCCCAGGTAGTCGAGAGCGTCGCGGAGGAGCAGGTGACGGGCTCGCTGAAGGCCACGGAGACGAAGAGGTCGTTGCCTCGGGCGCGGACGCCGGGTGCGACGGAGAAGGCGAGCTTGGAGGGGGCGGTGGAATCGACGGCCTGGACGTGGGCGACGACGTTCGAGGCGTACCAGGTGTCGTTGAGGTTGCCGCTGGCGTTGAGGCGGACGTAGAGGCTGGAGAGGTCGGTGGGGATGATGAGGCGGCCGTCGGCGGCGCGGCAGTTGGACTTGAAGTACTGCTGCTTGAGGTTGCCGTTGCTGTTGCCGCTCCAAGGATGGGTCTGCTCGCCGCAGGCGTGGCCTTTCGAGGTGAGCGGGAACGTGTAGGGATACCAGGTGCTGGAGACGTTGCCGTCGATGGTGAAGCCGGCCATGTACCGGGAGTACGAGACTGTGCCGGGATCGCCGTCCTTGGCGCCGGTATCGACGTTGCTTGTGGAGGTGTTGGCGTAGATGGCGACGTACTGGTAGCCGTCGTCCTTCTCGTGGGCGTGGAAGGTGACGGTCGCGCGCAGCTGCGCGCCGGCGGCGACGAAGTAGTCCTTGGGCGCGGCGGCGGTGAAGTAGTTGTTGACGGTCACGCTGTGGTAGGCCTGGTCGTAGCCGCCGTCGGTCACGGTGATGGTGCCGGCGTTGATGGGGAGGTCCTTCGCGCCGAAGGCGCTCGAGGCGGTGACGCGCGTGCCGGTGGTGAGGGAGCGCGTCGCGTTGGTGACCAGGAAGCCGCCCGCGTCGGTGAGCTCGAAGCGGTAGTAGCGCGAGGTGCCGGTCTGGAACTTGTAGGCGTCGGCGGTGGGCGTCGTCTCCGTGACGGTGTTGGTGACGGCCGACTGGCCGGCGGGGAACGTGAGCGTGCCCGACTTGGCGGTGTAGTGCTGGCCGGCGTAGGCGCTGAGGCTCACGGTGCGGTAGTTCACCGTCTCGGCGGCCGTCGTGTCGTCGCGCGTGACGATGAAGGTGTTGCCGCTGCCGCCGACGGTGAAGGTCGACGCCTGCGCGGGCAAGGCCGCCACCAGCGCGGGAACGGCGATGGCAAGAACCGCAAGCGCGCGGCGTATTTTCGCGGGCAAGTTGGCCCGCGGCTCAAAATAATGTTGTCTCATGTTGTTCATGTTGTTTTCAATGACTTCTCAGCGCGCCGAGGATCATCTGCTTGATCATCAGCAGCTCCTCTATCATGTTGTGGTGATCCTCCGAGGGATAGACGAGCCCTTCGGCGAACTTGCCGGCAACCGAAAGGACGGCATAGAGCGTGCCGACGAAGAGACGCTTCTCCGGGATGCGCGTGTCGATCGTGCCGTCCTTCTTCGCCTTGCGGTAGACTGTGTGGAACTTCGTCGCGAAGACGTTGACGGCCTCGTTGTATGGGCGCATCTGCTCGGCGGTGCACTCCTGGTGCTTCACGTAGGTGTCGAAGTTGCGGTTGAAACGAAGCACGTCCTTGTGGCTGCGGTAGAGTTCGATGATGCTGTCGATGAAGAACTCCATCTCCTCCGCGGCGTTCATCGCCGCGCCGTTCCGCGCGGCATAGGCCTTCTCGACCTCGACGTAGTACTTCCTCCAGAGGACGGTGCCGAGCTCGATGACGAGGTCGGGCTTAGTCTTGAAGTAGCGGTAGAGCGTGACTATCCCGAGCCCCGCGGCCTCGGCGATCTCCGTCAGCTTCACGGCCTCGATCGACCGCGCGGACATGAGGCGAAACGCCGCCTCCAGGAGCCTCGCCCTTCTTCCGGCCTTCTCGGCCGCGTCTTTCTCAGCGTTTCTCATGGTCAATATGGTTGTTCGACTATCATATTGTACCATAATCGCGCGCGGGCACGCAAGCGGACCTGCTATTTCCGCCGAGTGAGCGTGACCGCGACGTAGCCGCGCTTCTCGCCGAACGTCAGCGTCATGCCGGAGCGCGCCGCGCGCTCGCGCATGTTGGAGATGCCGAAGTGCCCCTTCTCCGGACCTGGCGCGGCGTCCGCCGAGAACGGCTCGCCGTCGTTGAGGACGTCTATGGTGAACGCACCCGCTCCGTCGCCCTCGCTCACCACGATCACGTTCGCCGCGCCTCCGTGGCGCACGGCGTTGCCGATCGCCTCGGACGCGATGGCGAGCAGGTCGCGCTTCACGCGGATCGGTAGGTCCGCCGGAAGCCCGCGGAGAAAGCTGCGCACCCTCGTCTTCCCGGGGACGGACGCGTCGCGGCAGATGCTCCGCAGCAGCGACTCCGTCGACTGCGAGACGAACTCGTCGCTCTGGAGGTCCATGATCGCGTCGCGTATCTCGCGCCGCGTCGCCTCGAGGACGTTCTCCGCCATCACGAGCGCGCCAGCCGCGCCCGGCGCGAGCGTGTCGCCCGCAGCCATCTTCGCAGAGTACACCCACAGCTTCGCGCCCGAGATGTGCTGCGATATCGTGTCGTGCAGCTCCGCCGCGATGCGCCGCCTGTCGGCAGCTATCGCCGCCGCCCCGACGCGCGCGTGGTGGCGGCGGAATGCGACGACGGCCGCGAACGCGCCGAACGCCGCGAGGACGGAGAGAAGCGCGATCCACGCGAAGCCGAGCGCCACCCTCGCGCCCCACTGCCAGTCCGGGATAAGCACTATGTCGTCCGGACCCCTCGTCCTCAAATGGAACCCCTCGAACCTGAAAAGCCTGTTCGTGGCGTCCCCCTGCGAGACGCGCGCGTCGAGAACTCCGCGGACCCTCACGAGCGGACGGTCCTCGATTCCCCACGGCAGCGACTCCTCGCCGGACGTCGGAAGCATCACGTCCACGCTCTGCCCGTCGACGTCCACGATAAGCCGCCCGCGGCGCCGCGGCTCCGAATGGACGTCCGTCACGCGCCCGCGGAGCTCCACGAGCCGGAACTGCAGGTCGTTGTCAGCCATGAATCCCCCGAGGTCGAACAGAGACCCGGGCGTGAGCGAGAGCCTGTGGACCTCGGCAGGCTCCACGTCCGCGTCCGTGCGCCGCCAGAGCGCGCCCACAAGCGCGCCGCACTCGTCGCGGTGGGCGGGAAACCCCGCCGCCTCGACAATGTCCCCTACCGCCGGGAGCTCGCCCTCGGTGAAGACCCTCGCGGACGCCTTGCCGCGCTGGACGGAGAACGCGCCGTCCTCCGCGTACACGCACGTCACCTCGCCCGCCACGCGGCAGGCGTGCAGCCTGCGCCCGCGCGGACTCCACGCCAAAAGCGACCACGTGTCGCACTCCGGCACGGAGAACGGATCCTCCGGCGGCGCCTTCGCCACCGAGATGGACTTCGCGTCGAGCGCCTCGATCTCCGCGCCGATGAACTCGTGGCGCGGATTGAACACGGGAACGACCACGCCGTCCACCTCCACCTCCGCGTCGCGGAACGCCGCAGGCGAAAGGCCATCCGCGCGGACGCGCACACGGACCTCTCCGTCCGAAGTCGAAAGCCACAGTAGAAACGCCGGTTTTCCGACCGCGGTGCCGTATGCCGCCGACATGCCGACGCCGCGCACATGCACACGGCAGTTGTTGAAGTGCCCCGCCTTTATTCCAAGAACAGACCGGGGACGCGGCGGGGGGAGGTCGGCGTGCGAAACGAACTTCACGCTCTCCACGTCTATTCCGGGCTCAAGCAGCATCGGATCCGGAGCGCCGACGACCCTCACTATGTCGCCGGGCTCGACCATGTCGAACTTGCCGGGCTGAGGTTCCGTGAACGTCGCGAAATAGAGAGCATGCCCGTCGACATCGCCAACATCGGTGGCCACGAACGCATTCTCCACCCAGGGTATGTTGAACGTCACCTGCACTTCAAGCTCGCACTTCCCGCATGCGGCGATCTCGTCTGCGTCCATAGCGAGGACATCCGAGATCTTCACGCGCGGAAGCGCGAAGGCCGAAGCGGCAAGCGCCGCGCACAGGACTGACAGACCGCATTTCATTTTTCGCCGAGCGGACGCAAACTACACCACACCGGCGGGACGGGCTATGCCGCGCCTGATGGCGACGGATATCGCGCCAGCGCGGTCATTTACGCCGAGCTTCTCGTAGGCATGCTTGAGGCGTACCTTCACGCCGTCTTCGGATATCCCGACCTTTTCGGCTATGGCCTTGTTGCTGAGCCCCTGGACGAGCAGTCCAACCGCCTCGCGCTCCGTGGGCGTAAGCTCCGGCTCCTCGCTCCTCGCCTTGTAGATCGCCTTGATGTCGTCGGGGATAAAGGTTCCGCCCTCCGCGACGGTGCGCACTGCCTTGACGATGTTCTCCGGATTGCGGTCCTTTAGGACGTATCCCTTCGCGCCGGCGTTCAGCGCGGCATATACGTCTTCCTCCATTGAGCTCGTAGTGAGCATTACAACCTTTGCGGAAGGATCTGCCGCAAGCATCTCGCCGAGGGCGGCTAGGCCGTCCTTGCCCGGCATCCTGATGTCAAGCAGGGCGACATCCGCGCCCGAGCTTTTCATGAGTTCCGCCGCGCGTTCCCCATCCGACAGCTCGCCGGCTAGCTCAATGTCCTTGAAGAGTGAAAGCGCATACTTGAGGCCCATTCGCACTACCGCATGATCATCGACAAGAAGCACCTTGATCTTCTTCATCCTTCGTCCCCTTTTTCTTTATTGTACCAAATCCTTATGATTTCGTAGTAGCAGGTCGCTTCGGCGGGATCGCGGGCTGTGTTCGCAACGAAGGAGACCTTCCCGCCCTTCTGGATGACCGGCACTTCGCCGCGGCGCGAGCCGTCCGACGAAAGCGCGTAGACGGTGCAGGGCTTCGCGTCCTCAAACACAACCGTCACCTCCGCCGCGCTCCGGCGCATGAGGTGCGGGAGACGGCCCCACTTGAGAAGCACCTTCTTCGTGCCGTCAGCATAGACCGTCCCCTCGTCCTGAACGTCCGCGACATGCGTCAGCAGAAGGCGCTTTGACGAGGCGATCGGCGCATCGTCCAGTGCGCTCACCCAGACTGCGGCCGGCACTTTCCCGTCGAGCTTCGCAGTAAGAGGCCCGACAGTGCGCTCACCCGCCTCCGCGAAGAAACCGGCGGTGCGCGGCGTATCGACGCCAAAGAACCCCTCCTCGCGGTCAATGATCACCTGCCCGTCACCGGGACGCGATCCTTCGGCCCAGCGTCGGTAGTCGTCGGACGTGCGCGAGTATATCTCCGGGAAGAGCCCGCCCGAAGTCGCACCGGGCGGGAGCGCGTCGGCGATGAGCGTGCCGAAGCGGGCGTGCCACCCGAACCACATGTCCTTGATATCCGCCTGGGGGCCGCAGCTGAAGTCGCTGCGGAGCGCCTTCTCGGGGAAGACGACCGCGTGCGTGCGCTTAAGCGGCTTCATGTCGCCTCGCAAGTATAGCATCGTTACGGCGCGCTCGGTTGCACGCTGAAGCGGATCCTTTGCGACGTCGAAGTAGTGGATTGACTGCGGCTTGAGAAGGCCCTCGGCGTTATGGCTCCAGGCGAAGCGCCAAATGCCGTCGTATTCCTGGAGCGCGGCTTGTGCACCCAGCATCATGCCGCCTACGCCGCGAAACTGGCCGGGGCCCGAGTAGTTGAACTCGGTGAGCGTGAACGGACGGTCGAGGAGTCGATGCCTGGCGACCGCCTCGAAGCCGGCGTTAGCCCCGCGAACGGGATTTGAGTTCGGACAGCTACTCGGCAGCTGCCAGTCCTTTTCGAGAAACTTAGGGTGATCCACGTAGAAATGGTCGTCTACATAGTCGTAACACGTGCGGACGAGCTGGTACTCAATCGCGTTCTTCCAGCAGGAAAGGTCGGTGAGTAGCACCTGCGACTTGATCTCCTCGCGGATGAAAGCCGCCGTCCGCGTGGCAAACGCGATCTCGACGTCGGCGAGGAAGAGTGAATAGGCGCAGTTCTGCGGCGAGTTCTCCCAGCAGTTGTCCGGCACCTTGTCCGTGATCTTGGCGTATGTCTCTGGTTCGCGCGCCTTGTGGTCGGCGAGCCACTTCTCCCATGCCGCCTTCGCCTCTGGCAAGTTCTTCATGAAGCCGTAGCCGTGGTTGCCGGGATTCCCTTCGTTTATGAGCGCGAGGAACGCGAAGGCCGGCTCGTCGGCCCAACGGCGGCCCGTCTCGGGGTTGACGTGGTTGAGAAGCTGGCGCGAGAAGTCGAGATAGTTCCTGAAGGCACCATCGTGGAAGAGCACAAGCTCCTTGTATTCCTTCATCTGAACTACGCCGTCGCGGTCAATGCCGCAGGAACGCCAAGGGATGCTCCGCGAGACGAAAAGGTCTGTCGTCAGGTATATGCCGTGGCGGATGCAGGCGTTCAGGAGGTTGTCGAGCTCTGCCATCTTCTCGGGGCGGATCGTCGTGCCGTCCTTCCGGTCGCAGAGTTCGCGCTCGTAGTGGTGTATGCGCAGCGCGTTGTAGCCGAGGCGCGAAAGACGCGTCGCAAGTTCCTCGGCGTCGGCCGCGCTCATGTAGTTCGCGGAGAAGCAGAGGTTGACGCCGTAGAAGCGCTGCTTGACGCCTGGCATCCCTGCGAACTCGAAATGGTCGCCCTTGCGGACGACGCGTCCGTGCTTCCCGGCGGGCGCGTCAATCCACCCTGCGGCGGAAAAGTCGAGCGCGGAGCCGGCCTTGACGGCCGTCGTGTCATTGACCGGCACCCAGTCGTCGCTTGCCTGCACGACGTAACTGCCGTTCTGGAGGAGATTCGCGATGCCGCGCATTGTCATCGAAAACGTTCGCTTTTCGCCGGCCTTGAGCCTACCGGCGCCGATAGCCATGCGCAGCGAGAAGCATGGATTGTTCCACTGGCGGTCGTCCTGCACCATGCACCATGTCGGCCTGTCGAGCTTTATGCGAAGGGGCACACCAGCCGGAGCGGCGATCTCCAGCGTGTCGCATGTTGCGTTGCCCAAGTGCGTAACGCCGTATTTCTGCGGCAGCTCCACCGTCTTGCCGCCAAAGACGACCTTTCCCGCCGAGGCGTCGGAGGCATACTGCTCGCAAGGAAGCGTCCATGCGAGGCAGAATTCCTTCCCCTCAAAGTCCTTGGCAGCGGAAAACTCCCAAGTGAAGTGCGCCACGGGTTCGCCGGCCGAGGCATCGCGGCGAAGGACATACGTCACCTTCCCCCGCACAACCGGCGCCGCGTCTTTGCCGACGATCTCAAAAGCACGTGTCCAAGGTCCGTCCGCGTCGCCATTTTCGTCGCTCCATCCGCCGAAGGCGCGGCAGCGTCCCCAACTTGCGTCGAACAACACGGGTTCAAAATGGCTGCCTGAATTGGACGCAAAAGAAAAGCCACCGCCATTCGAAACGGCAAGGTCTGTGGTGATTGCCCAGCACAGGCCGGACGCGCATGCAATGAACAATGCAAGCGAAAGTTCTTTCATGGTTTTTATCCTTAGTTTAAAGGATTGGAAGTCTGGGGATCTACTGCTATGGGCCCCGCATTTCAACAAATACCTTGAAGAAACGGTGCGAGGAATTCGTGGCCGCCCATTCAGCCGTGGCGTCAAGCGTCTGCTTCCCCTTCACTGCAGGCTGGTAGCCAAACGTGGCGAGGCGGTTCGTGTCGGCGTTGCTTTCGACTATGGGCGTCATCCCGTCCATGCGGATTGTCGCCTCAAGCCGGCTAAGGGCGTTTGTGGGATCGGTCCCAAGAAGGAATTCCGCCCAAGTCGCGAGACCATCGCCGTCTGAATCCCCGTTCGCCAGCGTCTCGTAGTCCCCTGCCGCGCTCGCGCCGCCGGGGAAATATTCGTCAAGCCAGACGTATGTCACTGGAATTTCAGTCGTCGATGTCTCTGTTGGCATTACGGTGAGCTCGCCGGACCAGGTGAGGGAAAAGACGCCAGTACATTCATCACCCAAAACCAGCCCGACAACATAGTAAGTGGAACCTTGACTGACATTGATTGCAATGGGCGGCGCACTTCCTGCACCAGCCGTATCAGCCGAAAAAGCAAGTCGTGATAGTGATGAAAGGCCATCACCAGTGTATGCAGCAACAGCCGCCGCGTAAGTCCACCCTTGCAACTCTGTAGTGAACGTCATTGTTCCAGATCCCGGAGCCGTCCACTTGTACCAGATCGTATGATACTGATAATATCCTGTATGATATCGCTCTCCCGCCTCAACCGTATATGCCGAATTGTCTTCGACGACGCGGCTGCCGCTCGCGCCTGAGATCTTGATCGGGTCGGCGAAAAAGTCACCCTTCGGCGCGCCTTGCGAAGAATCGTAGGTGTACATCGCCGCGGCAACCGCGCTTGGATTCATTCCGGTCTTCCACGCCCGGGCTTTTATCATAGTGTCGTCGTCAACGAAGATTGGACCGGAATAGACGGGACTTGATTCCGTCGGATCGGTGCCGTCTGTCGTATAGCGAATTGTCGCGCCCTCGGTCGCGCAAGTTATCGACACATTTGTCGACGGATAGAACAGGCAAGATGCGGGATCCAACTGCGGCCCTGCGACGCCAGCGACGTCGGCAAGCGTGATGTCCTGGCCGCACCTGTTGCCGATGACAGGAGAGCCAGAATAGCGGCCAAAGTTTTTACCCGACGTAGTCAACTTGATTCCGACATTGGCCTTAAGCGAGACGGTGGTCGTCGCGCTGAAATTCCCAGATGTCGCCGTCAGTGTATAGGCGGTTTGGGCGCTTGGGACACCGGTCAGCGCAATCGCGTAGATGCCCTTCGCGTTGGTTGTCGCGCTTTTCAATATGCTCCCGGTGCCCTTTTTTATGGAAACAGCAGCATTTGCAATGGGTGCCCCACCAGCATCAAGCACGCGCCCGCTGCATATCACCGCGCCCTTGTCCGCCGAATTTGTGAACACGTTGCAGACAAATCCATTTAAGACACTGAAATTACACGTCCCCGCCATGTTCGGCGGCGCATACCAAGCGTCGTCCGAACCACTCCAGCCCATGTTGAAGTGGAGATAGAGCGTATCGCCCGAATATCCATAGCCATCGCCGACAATTTCGTGCCCTCCTGCACCGCTCAATCCAATAGCAACCGGGAGTCCGGCGTCGAAATTCGAGAGGAGCGCGTTTTTCATGTTGTCGTTTCCACTGATGTCAGTGGACCAGGCTGCCGCCAAGGCATTCGCATATCCGAATCGGTTGGTGAACGCCTCGGCAAGCATGTAGCCGCTCGAAGAACTCCCGCCGTTCTCCTCAGTGTCATAGTCCATGCCCACACAAATGCCGATATCGGAAGTAAGCTTCCCGATAGCTTGTCGCTGTGCGTCTGTGATTGTGCTGTTCGGCACGAGCGGCATAAGACCCCAGTCATAATATCCACCTTGTGTCGTATATGTTTTCTGTGTCCCTTGAAGGTAACAATGACTGTTTGTGAACTTTGCGACGTTCACGGACGAACGCGGCCACTCGAAGTACCGCATGATCTGTGCGCCGGCGGTCGCGACGCATCCACACACGTAGTTGTTCGGCGTGTAGCAGTTGTAGCATGGGCTGTCGCCCACGTTACCCTGGTTCCACTTCGACTGCACAAGCGGTGCGACGCGGACGTCGGAGATTAAAAAGACGCCCTGCGACGCGCGGAGCAGGCCGCCAGACTTGCCGAGAAGCCGATTCCACTTGGCCTCGTTATCCGAGCCGGACGAGCCGCCAGCGGTCGCCTTGAGCAAACCAGACTTGCCGCTCGCGCCAACATCCTCGCCAACACGCAATGCAAGGTCGCTCTTCAGGAGAACCCACAATGGGTTGCTGTCGCTCTCCACGAGATCGTCGCCAGAGGAGAACGCCACCACTGGCTCGCGCGTGGTGTCGGACGACATGACGACAAATCCGCCACCCTTGAGTTTTACGACATGAAAAGCCGCATCCTCCTGCGGGGAACATGTGCGGACACAGTCGACTTCCGTTCCGAGCGGGCAGCCCAGCGCCGCATCGTCCTGCAGCCACCGATGTGCGGCGATGCCGGCCTGCTCGACCGTGATTTCGGCCGCGTTTACGGCGACGATTGCCGCGAGAGCAGCTGCAACAGATAGTCTTGCCTTGCTCATGGTAACCCCTTTGTCTGTGCCCGTAGTATACCAAAATCCCAGCCCCTCGGCGCGGACTATTTTTACCGCAAAGGACGCTCTTATCGAAAGCGGCCTTTCAGACAAGGCAAAAAAATACGGTGCGCACCGATCGGTGCGCACCGCACTTTCTGCGCTCAAGGCGGCAGGATTACTTCGCGGTGAGAGCCGCGACGCCGGGGAGAACCTTCCCTTCGAGGAACTCGAGGGACGCGCCGCCGCCGGTGGAGACGTGGCTCATCTCGGCCGCCTTGCCGCTCTTCTTGACGGCGCTCACGGAATCGCCGCCGCCGATGATCGAGGTGCCGCCGTTCGCCTTGACGGTCGCAACCGCGTCGCAGACACCGTAGGTGCCCTTGGAAAGCGGCGCAAACTCGAAGCAGCCCATGGGGCCGTTCCAGACGACCGTCTTCGCGCCCTTGACGGCGTCAGCAAAGAGGGCGACGGACTTCGGGCCGATGTCGAGACCCATCCAGCCATCCGGGATGTCGCCCTCGCAGAGCTTCATCTCGATGTCGGACGCGTCCTTCGTCTCGGGGAACTTGTTCGCGATCACGTTGTCGACGGGGAGGAGGATCTTGATGCCCTTCGCGTCGGCCGCGGCGAGCATCTCCTTGCAGTAGGCGACCTGCTCGTCCTCGCAGAGCGACGTGCCGATCTTGATGCCCTGGGCCT
>Ga0256405_10002129_pt1 | contig 47957 bp, 35 predicted proteins | sample RumenRJG_02DNA_FD_189096 | JGI IMG/M metagenome (GOLD analysis project Ga0256405, IMG submission 189096) | Bovine rumen microbial communities from Lethbridge, Alberta, Canada - RJG_02 | ecosystem: Host-associated > Mammals > Digestive system > Stomach > Rumen | place: Canada: Alberta...
AGCTGCCGAGATTTTTTTCCTAGTATATTTTTTCCTGCCTGTTCCGGATGAACGGAAGCCGGTTCCGGATACGGATGATTTCTGAACCGAACTCTTATCAATGTGTATGGAGATGTTTCGGTTATCATCGATGATTTTGCCGATCCAGCCCTCGATGTGCCTCATGAATCTGTCATAGTCCATGTTCCCTGCGGCAATCATTTCAAGTCCCTTTTCCCAGCGGGCGGTAACGCCGACGTCCTTAATTACCTGAGGAAGTGCGTGAATCATGGACGTGCCTTTTTCCGTTGGCAGAATATGCTTCCCGGCATAGTAGAGATAGTCTCTGGCAACGGCATTGCCTATGATGTCGGCCCTGGTTGCGGGAGTTCCAAGTCCGTCGGTTTCCTTCAGGATCTTCTTGTCTTCAGGATCGGTAACGTATCTTGCAATGTTTTCCATGGCTCCGAGAAGAGTAGCTTCAGTAAAGGGCTGCGGAGGTTTGGTGGTTTCTATTCCGGGGTTAAGCATTTCAAGCGTGTGAATGTCTCCGACCGCAGTCACAGGCAGGGCCCTGTTGATTTCCTCTTTTGCGGTGCCTTCTCCATCATCGTTTTCCTTCTTCTTGTAGTCCTGTCCATCGTCTGATCCGGTTCCGGTGTCCGAAGCTTCGGTCCTGGATTTGTCATGTGGCATGTACAGGGCTTTCCAGCCGGGAATGACAAGCTCGGATGCCTTTGCATGAAAGTGTTCTCCGGCTGCATTGAGCGTTATGGCAGCTTGTTTAAGTACGGCTTCAGGCATGAACAGGGCAATAAAAGAACTTCTTACGAGGTTATAGATATTCATTTCGTCCTGTGACAGTCGGTGTCCGGTGATGGAGACGGAGGTCGGGATAATGGCATGGTGTGCGGTAACCTTTCCGGTGCTGAAAGCATAGTGACGTACAGACGGATCTATGTCTTTCCTAATACGGTCAAAATATCCGTCACCGGTACATGCGGTTATGATTTCCTGAGCTTCCCCGTGAAGAGAGGTCGGCAGATATCTGCAGTCCGTACGCGGATACGTGGTAAGTTTCTTTTCGTACAGTGACTGGGCCGTATCCAGCGTCTTTTTGGCGGTATACCCGAATCTTCTGTTGGCAAACTGCTGCAGGGTCGTAAGGTCAAACGGGAGCGGCGCCTTCTGTTTTTTGTTTCCGGACGTGTATTTTTCAACAACGAAGGGGCTTGTGCTGAGCTTGTCCATGAGCTCCGTCATATATTGGGGATTGGTGACGTAGCCGTCGGCATCAAGTGCGTCATCACAGGGAGCCCATCTGGCGGTATAACGGCATCCGGCGAAGCTCATGTCAGCTTTCAGTATGTAATACTGCTTCGGCACGAAATTTTCAATTTCCTCCTGACGCTTTACCACCAGGGCAATGGTGGGAGTTGTGACCCTGCCGATATTCAGCACCGTTCTTTCGCCGCCGGTGGCAGATGCAATGGTAAAGAGACGGGAGAGATTCATGCCAACCAGCCAGTCGGCACGGGAACGTGCGAGGGCGGCCATGTACAGGTTGAAGGTTTCAGCTCCCTCCTTTACGGCTGTAAGGGATTTTCTGATGGATTTGTCATCGAGAGCCGTAAGACAGAGTCTTTTTAACGGACCTTTATATTTGGCGTATTCATCAAGAATGATTCTCGCTATCGCTTCACCTTCCCGGTCATAGTCGGTTGCTATCGTTATAAGTTCGGCTGCTGCTATAAGCTTCTTGACGGCCTGCAGGTGTTTTGTTACTTCCGGATCCTTGCGTGGGGCCGCCTTCGATCCGGGCTTTCTTTTGGCAAGTCTTGCCCTGTATTTCCACGTTTCGGGAATTATCGGCAGGGTGTCGGGAGTCCATCGTTTCCAGCTGTCGGAATACTCGTCAGGCAGGTAGAGTTCCAAAAGATGGCCGAGACACCAGGTTACGCCAACGGTGCCGTCACTGCTGCTGATGTGGTACTCATGTTTTGTTCCGAGACCGAGAACCTTTGCCAAATCCCTTGCCTGTGACGGCTTTTCACAGATATAGAGATTTGAAAACTGTTTTGTGGCTGCCATAAATATTCCGTAAGCCGGTCGATGGGGATGAATACAACGAAAAATTTACCGTAAAGGAGCTTTTACCGACCGGCGGATGTTCTTTTAACGGTGAGACTTTTTCCTTCTGTCGTGATTTCTGCTGCCGTGACTTTTACCCGTGTTCTGAGAGCTGCGGTGGGCTTTTCTGTATTCTGAAGGTTCCACGGGGTTCTGATATTTCCATAAACCGCGTTTTGCTGCTCTTGCTCCGCTTTCAAGGTTTATGTATTCCTTTCTGTCATGTTCCGGCAGATATTTACGGAATGCCCAGGCATTGCCGGTAGCCACCATTTCCTTATTTATGTTGGTTCCGTTTACGAAGATAAGGGCCAGCTCCCGCCTGTATTTGTCTTTTGACGATACCTGAACTGTGATGTCTTTCTTCAGAATTCTGCTTTTAAGGTATGAAGTTGCGTCTTCCCCGTACTGCTGAGTTTTCTCCGGAGCATCAATGTTGATTAGTCTTATCTTGTGCTCCTTTCTTTTTCCGTCGAGACATCTGAGGGTATCACCGTCATGAACCCTGATGACTTTGCAGGTGTAGCTGTAGTGACCGGTTGCTTTACGGCCGTGATCCGCAGCTTCCGCAGGATTTGACAGCATGAGAATAAAGGATACTGCAGTGACGGCTGAAAGGCCGGTAAGGACTTTTAAGAAGAATCCTGCATGGGAATTCATGAGGAATTTGGATGCTGAATTACCGTGTTTTTTTCTGAAGTTGAATATGTTCATGATTGTTTTCCGTAGCGGTATTGTCAGGTGCCAGTCGGCAGAAATGCCCCGAACCGCTTATGTCCGGTTCAGTAATGTCTGACGACAAAGGACGGTATTTGTATGCCGTTCCTAAACTGAGACTTTATTTTACTTGAAAAATTCCGTTTGGGAATAAATTTTAATCTTATTCTGCGGAATTCGCGCTAATACCGATGATGATATCAGCGTGAATCTGCCGAATAATTCTCATCGTAACATTAAGCCGCTGACACGGCTGAACGACGCGCATGAACGGTGAAATGAATTAAAGTAACCGCAGGTTTGAATCGGAAATGCCGGACGTTTCCACGTGAAAGACATTGTAAAAAGCGATATTAATACTTGTTGTGTATGACAATGCGGTTGCAAGGATTGATAAATTATATTTGTTTTTTGATGCGGATCTTCGCTTTTTTGCGGAGTCGGACGGCATAACAGAATATAAAATATGCAAAAAGGTGTTTTGGTACATAATTATTTTCTTTTTTGGCTGTTTATAGGATAAAATTCTAACTGTAAAGGTTTTCATGCGACGATTATGAACTTTTCCTTCAGGTTTACTCCCGGTGCGAAGTTTATGCGTATGCCGCCTGATGACCTCTGCGAACAGAACATAACAACAGAAATGAGAAATGAAAAATAAATGACATGACGCCCCGTCAGGGGCGTTCATGGTACGGTATCAGTATAGAATTGAAAAACGTATGTGAACACTGAATGTCATGTGCGGTAAATAAAAATACATAAAAAGAAACTAATAATTAATGAAAAAAGAACACTGATAGTAAAAGACTCATTGATTCTGATTAAGTCAACTGTGAATCCGCAGAAACCATGGGACTGGTGAACAAAAGAAAGCGGAATCAGATAATCGTTACGTAACAGATATCAATTTTGAATAACGTGGAATAACGATAAAACTGAAAGTATTTCTTGGATATTTTTTTGCATAAACAGGTGCCGTGAAATCATTTGATGTCATGGTAGAACGGGTTTCTTATGATTCATAAACATAAAAGAGATATACTGAGTGGTCACTGTCGTGATTTGGGGGCAACCGTAGAGAAGGACGGCGTTAATTTTGCCATATGGTGCCGTAACGCCAAGGTTATGGAGCTTCTTCTTTTCAAGGATGTCAATGACAAGGAGCCGGAGATAATTGAGCTTACCGCCGCCAAACACCGCAGTTCATATTACTGGCATGTTTTTGTGAAGGGGCTTACGGACGGCCAGCATTACGGATGGAGAGTGAAGGAGGTTCTGCACAACCGTCCGGGAATGATTTTTGACCCGCAGAAAGTGCTTCTCGACCCTTACGGAAAAAGAATCGTATTTCCTGATAACTACAACCGCACATTTAACCAGTTTGTAGGTTCAAATGAGATTTTCTGTGCCAAGAACGTTGTTGTCGACATGAGTAAGTACGATTGGGATGGTGATGAGGCACTTAACCGAAATCAGACTTCAAGCGTTATTTACGAGATGCATGTTGCCGGGTTCACCAAGGATAAAAGCTCAGGTCTCCCTGATTCAATCCGCGGTACCTACAAGGGTGTTATTTCTAAGATTCCTTATCTTAAGGAGCTCGGCGTGAATGCCGTGGAGCTTCTTCCCGTATTCCAGTTCGACAGATTCGACGCCTCTCCGGGAAAGCAGAATTACTGGGGCTACAGCCCGATGAGCTTCTTTGCCATTCATGGCGATTATTCGTCCAACAGAAGCGTTTACGGACCTCTTGATGAATTCCGTGACATGGTAAGAGCACTGCACAGATCCGGCATCGAGGTAATCCTTGACGTGGTGTACAACCATACTTCAGAAGGCGGTGAAACCGGGCCGATATACTCATTCAAGGGACTGGACAACGGAGCTTACTACATTCTGGATGAAGGGCAGCGCTACATGAACTACAGCGGCTGCGGCAACACCATGAATTCCAGTCATCCGGTGGTGAAGCGAATGATTCTGGACAGTCTGCATTTCTGGACCGAAGAGATGCATGTCGACGGATTCCGCTTCGATCTTGCTTCAATTCTTTCCAGAGCAACAACAGGAGAACCGCTGAACGATCCTCCAACCACGCTCTTTATTGCCACCGATCCGCGACTTGCAAAGGTCAAGCTCATTGCGGAACCGTGGGATGCCGGCGGACTTTATCAGGTAGGCCGCATGGCGGGAAGAAAGTGGCGTGAATGGAACGGACAGTTCCGCGACGACGTAAGATGCTTTATTCGCGGTGACGAAAACATGATTCACCGACTGGTGAACCGTCTTCTGGGAAGCCCGGACATCTATCGCAACATAGATGATGATCCGCAGAAGAGCATAAACTTCATTACCTGTCATGACGGTTTCACTCTGTGGGACCTGGTGTCATACAATCAGAAGCACAACGAGGCCAACGGTGAACACAACAATGACGGTAACAGCTGTAATTTCAGCTCGAACTACGGCGTTGAAGGGGAGACAAAGGATCCTGAAATTCTGAAGCTCCGTATGCGTCAGGCCAAGAACATGATGCTTCTTAACATGTATGCCATGGGTACCCCGATGATTCTCATGGGAGACGAGGTGCTCCGTACCCAGAATGGTAACAATAACGCATACTGTCAGGATAACGAGATAAGCTATCTCAACTGGAACAGAAGTAAGCGTGGCGAGGAAATGTTCAATTTCGTGCGCAAGCTGATATCAACCAGAGTCAATCGCGGTACCCGTGTGGATCAGGATAAGCTCAGTATCAGAAATCTTGCTGATGCCATAGAAAAGAACCAGGTTACCTGGCACGGGGTTGAACCGTACCAGCCTGACTGGTCTCCGTCATCCCATTCCATCGGTATGTGCGTGTACTCTGAGTCTTCAGAATCATACTACTACATGTTCATTAACTCATACTGGGAAGGCCTGCACATTAAGATTCCTAACGTGCCGAGCAATCACAGTCTGAAATGGCGCAGAGTTGTTGATACGTCTCTTCCGCCACCTTTGGATTTTGCCGCTGAACCTGAAGAAATGGTAAAGATTGGTCACAACTACTATGTCGCCAGCCATTCCATTCTGGTTCTTATTTCGGATAAGTCTCTTAAAGGCAGTTCCGACAGGTAAAACCGAATGTAGGGGTACCATCCGCGGCCGGCAGGCGAAGCCGCGGATTATTCCAGACATGACTGTATGACAGCACTATGAGACGGTATGAGATATGGATAAGAGTATGGAAGCTTTCAGGAGCGTGGAATTTAGCAGAAACGTCAGACATCAGAAGGGTCTTGATGAAACGGATCTTAAGATTCTGACTGAACTGCGGAAAAACGGCAGAATTTCAAATGTTGATCTGTCCAAAAAGATAGGTCTCAGTCCCACACCGTGTCTTGAACGCGTGCGTTCGCTTGAGAACGCAGGGTATATAAGCGGTTATACGGCTCTTCTCAATTACAGTCTTCTGGGGCGCTCCGTTCTTTTCACCGTAATGATAAAATTCGACAAGAGTGTGGCCGGAGTAATGGATTCCTTCAGAAAATTCGTGTCCGCTGATTCCAGAATATTCGAATGTCTGTTCATCACCGGATGCTTTGACTGCATTCTTAAGGTGAGGGTAGGGGATGTCAATGAGTATGGAAACTTTGTGCAGAATGAACTCATGAAGCAGCCCGGAATCGCCGAAATTCAGTCATGCGTTGTTCTTGACAGCATTGAAGGATGAGGCCGATAACCGATAAAAGTTTTCATGCATTAAAGGCTATGCCGTCCTTACTTGACATTTATTTGTATTTTTTGTTTTTTCGTCTCAATCACGCAGAATTTCCGTATCGCTGAAACATACGTAAATTTCCGATATCGCCCCTGAGATTGGCAGGTGTAGCCACATGGATTTTTCTATTCTGCAGAGCCTGCTTTCCCGTTTGGGAAAATCCAGCCGCTTAATAATTTGAAATGCCCGTCTTTATTTCATTCTGATAATGTTTTCAAAATTGTTATATCATCAGGATTCATTTATAATTAACATGGTTTTTTGTTTATAGAATTTTATTACATGTTTGTGTTCAGTTACCTTCACGTTAACCTGAAGATAACTGATTTTACGGATATTTAAAGGCGGTGTATTTTGTTTTCAGGCGGTAATAATCCAAATGCTCTTTCAAAGGGCATTGTAAAGGAAATTATCTTCATGCTCCTTCTGGTTTCATTCATCCTGCTGTTGTGTGCATTATGGAGCCATAGCGCTGATGACAACAACTGGAGTCAGGATCTGGCAAATTCAACCAGAATAAATAACGCCATGGGCTATATCGGTGCCAGGGTTTCGGAAAACATGTTTCAGTGGTTCGGTAAGTGTGCCTACATTCTTCCGTTCCTGCTTCTGTATGTTGGAAACATTCTTCTGGCAAGAGGGTCTTCACTTTTACGATACAATTTCGGCAGTGCCGGTGTGCGTATCGTCGGGCTGAATCTTGTCATCATTTCACTCTGCGCCCTTGCAACCAAGGTATCATTCCTTGAAGGTGACGATTTTGCCGGGGGAGGGCAGGTAGGTGTAATATTCTACGACATGCTTCACACCATGATGGGGTATAACGGAACCATTCTCATCTACATCGTTCTGCTTATCATCGGTATCATCTGCAGTACCGGCTGGTCACTCACATCAATCTGCGGGGCTGTGGGGGCAATTGTTCTTGCCGTTTTTGATTTCAAGAACAGCATGAGTTATCTCCGTGATCTTTTCAGAGGCAATGCCGACGGCAGAAACATAAGTGCCGAGGGCCTGTATGCCGATGACGGTGACGAGCTTTCTGATACCGACGTATCGTTTAACCTGGTTGACATTGAACTGGACTCACCTGAAGACAGCGAAAACATTGAAGTGCCTAAGGATCTCGTGTCGGACGGAGGTTTTGCAGCTGCATCAGCCGCTGAAAAGACCGCTTCTGCGGAGGCTTATTCCGGCAGTCAGGCTTTTTCCGGAGAAGCTGCTGATTTTGCCAAGCCTAATATTGCAGGTGCCGCCGATGACCTTATAATTCCGGGGCTCGGTACCGCCAATCCTGAGGCTCCGCGTCAGGAGGTTTCTTCGGTGTCTGCACCGGTTTCGGAAGGCAGGGTGGAACCGACTCTTGACCTTGATGCAGTGGACGGTTTCCTTTCTCAGAACAGTGTTCGGGGAAACGGAAAACCTGACGGCGCCGCTCAGGCCGGAAATTCGGTACCGGGAGCATCATTTGCTTCAAGTTATCCTGACATGGCAGCAGCTGCGGCTGCATCAGTTATTCCTGAGGTAGCTCGTTCAATGGCAGGTGACATTCCTCCTGAGTATCGAGGTGCGTCAGTTCCTCCGGCTCCTCCTGTTCAGAACCAGGCTCAGCCGGTACAGCAGAATACCGGAAGATTTGCGGAATATGCGGCTCCGGGACCGTCTCCAATAAAGACTCCCGAAAAGGTTGACCAGGCCAGGGCAGGTGAGATAAGAACTGCTCAGGGCGAACCGACCACTCTGGGAGAACCTGTTAAGTATGCATCATCATACGTACTTCCTCCTCACGGGAATGACAAGTCTGATTCTTTACCGAAGCAGGCTGGTATGGATTCCGCTTCAGAAAATTCAGCAGGTTCAGGTATTGATTTCAGTGCTGAGACCGCTGACGACAGGGGACTTACCAATTTCAATCCGGACGGGGATCAGGGATTTACTCTGAAGAATGATGCTGCAGCAGAAAGATTTCCGCAGAAGGCTGAGGCTTCAAAGCATGCAGAGGAAGATTCCTTCGGCAGGGTTGAGCCTCATTTCGGCAGTTTTGATGATACCCCTAACCGTTCACTGGGCGAGGCGGTTCACAGTGCATCCTCCGGTTATAATCCTTACGCCGAAGAGGAAAGATCCGCATATGGCGGTTCTGCGGAAGGTTCTGATTCAAAGACCGAAGCTTTCTTAAGGGCTGTAGGTGAAATCGGGGCTTCTCCTTACATGGCCGGTAATCAGAACATTAAGGACAGGGAAGCCGCTTCAGGAAACGTTATTGATTTTGCGGCAATTCAGCAGAGCAACTCAGGGAATGAGTTCGGACCTATACCTGCCGGATTTACCATTGTAAATGAAAACGAAAGTGCCAAATCCGAGGCCGATTCACGTCAGGCATCTGCAGCCCAGTACCGTGAACAGACAGGATTCGACAGAGATTCCGTTCAGCGCAATGCGGACGGAGCAAGGTTTGTAAGTCATGACGATCTGCCTGATGCCATAAGATACAGACAGGGTCATTACGAATACGATGAGAGCGGAAATCTGCCGACATTCCCGAGCACCGCAATTTTCAAGGCACCTACTGCCCAGGCTGCGGTAAAGGAAGCTGACATTCAGGCCATGATCACCAGACTTGACAATGCTCTGGAGCAGTATCGCATAGAAGCTCATGTTGCTGAGGAAACCGTAGTTGACGAATACGGCCGCAGCAGAAGGGTTAAACTTTACAAGACAGGTCCGGTGGTTACAAGATTCTTCCTGGATCTCGGCACCACTCCGTTAAATAAGATTCAGAGAGTCAGTGCGGATCTTGCAAGAAGTCTTCTTGTGCCGTCAGCCCGCGTGATTCCTACAATTCCGGGAACTGCCTATGTCGGTATCGAAATTCCTAACAGTGACCGTCATACCGTTAATATGAGGGAACTGCTTGAATCCGATGCTTTTGCAAAAGCCAAGGGTAATCTTGTGGTTTGTCTCGGAAAGGACGTTGAAGGAAATCCGGTGCTTTATGATTTAACAAAGGCTCCGCACCTTCTTGTTGCCGGTACTACCGGTTCAGGTAAGTCCGTAGGTATCAACACCATGCTGGTGTCCCTCCTCATGAAGCTTACTCCGGACAAACTGAGACTCATCATGGTGGATCCTAAGATTCTGGAATTCTCCGTATACAGGGATATTCCTCATCTGCTGACTCCTATCATTACGGACATGTCGAAGGTGATGGGCGTGCTCAAGTGGGCGTGTGATGAAATGGATCACCGCTACATGCTTCTCGAGAGAATAGGTGTGCGAGCCATTGACAACTATAATGAAATCATCAGCAGTAATCTTGCAAAGGGCGTGGTTCTCAAGGACCCTACCTGGAAGCCGTCAGACAGCATGGATATGGAAGCTCCGGCACTCAAGCCTCTGCCGTATATTCTCATTGTTATTGATGAATTTGCGGATCTCATCATGCAGAAGGCAAAGCAGAGAGGTGAACTTGAAAGTCTGGTTGCCCGTCTGGCACAGAAGGCGAGAGCCTGCGGTATCCATCTGATTCTGGCTACCCAGTCTCCTAGAAAGGAGGTTATTACCGGTATTATCAAGAGTAACTTCCCTAGTCAGATTTCATTTAAGGTTAAGTCCTATATGGAATCCCGCATTATCATTGATGAGGGCGGTGCAGAGTCACTTCTTGGTCGCGGTGACATGCTCATCAAGTTCAATGACGGTACAAATATTACCAGACGAGCCCACGGTGCATTCATTTCCGACGAGGAAGTTAACGCATTTGCCGATGCATGGAGAGCCCGCGGTACTCCTGAATATGTTGATGTAATCAACAATTACGGTGAGGAGGAGGATCTTTCCGGAATGTCGGCAGGAGCCGGTGTCGCATCTGCGTCATCATCGTCAAGTGATAATGCCATGTATGACAGTGTGGTGGAATTCTGCGGAGAACTGAAGAGAGCCAATAAGAATTTCAGTGTATCGGTCATTCAGCGTCATTTTGCCATCGGCTACAACCGTGCCAGCAGAATAGCTGACAGACTTGAAGAGAACGGCATTATTTCCGCTCCTATAGGAAAAACCGGTATCAGGGAGATTCTGATAGATTTTTAAAATCTGAAAAATTACCGTCCGATGCGGTAATGGTCGAAGGAAAGCATGATTATTCAGTCAATGTTCTTTAAGACTGAAAATCATGCTTCTTTTTTTGTTCATAAAAACTTTGGTTATTCACGGAATTGTCGGGAGACCAATCGACAACAGGTATTTATTAAGTGTTAAGAAACACTCTTCAGACAGATAAAACGGCACAATTTCACATTGCTAATCCACCCAGGCTCTGCCATGCAAATACATAACTTACCGCCAGCGTGAGGAACCTGTAAATTAATTTAAAACTTAGAACATGATTGCATTTAGATCGGTAATCATGTTTTATTATATGTACATACCTTCTTCTGTTTGCAGTTTCTTAAATTACAGCGGAAGAACATCGATGCAAAAGTATACTGATTATTTTCCGTAAACATTAGTACTGTAAAACTGTCCGGACCAAGGACAATAAAAGGAGAACCGGTAAGACATGAATCAGACGATTAGGAAGCTGGAAGAAATAGTAGAAAGAGAAGGCGTGGATTACCTGCACAACGAGCCTTATGAGGTTTACCTTGAACTCACTGACGCCAAGGTCTGCCCTAAAAACATTGCCGGCGGAATACTGCTTGTCCTCCTGAACGAAATCCTCTACAACGACGAGGATATTGCTGATGACGTTACCGCATTTAGCGAAACCATAAGTAAAGAATGCGGTCTTAACGAAAGAATATCCAAATATGTGGCCTGTATACTGGCATCCCTCTATTCTGAGGAAAACAGAAGAAAATGGAGCGGAGAACCGTCCGAGATTGAGGAGTTTCTTTCGGAAGACATGGATCTGGAATGGTTCGGTTCAGGCTACTGGTACGGAAACAATACCCCCATCGAATGTAATTACGATGCCCGCTTTACAATAAGACCGAAAGATCACAGGCTCATCCTGAATAATTTATCCTCATATCTGAATATAACACCTCCTATGAGCTGTGATGAACTGACCACCGTGATTGAAGATGAAATCAGTGATTATCTGGATAGTATGTTTGATGACTTTCTGATGGAAGCCGAGAATGAGCTTAACGAATTTCTGGACAGCTCATTTGAGGTGCTCTGTCCTCCTGATGAGTATTCACCTCCGTCAGCTGATGATTTTAACTGCCTTAAGCATCTTAATAACTGGTGTAAGCAAAACGGGTTCATGGTTGTTTCCTTCGATGGCGAAGGCAGTAAATGCTGATCCTGCTCCGTAAATACTTCCACATCAGGAAATGAATATACAGGTCTTTCCGGTACATCTGAACTCAGTGTGAATGATGCCTACATGAGTTATGCATTTGGCGGGGATCTGTAATCTTTTACGACGTTTTTTCATGAAAATGTGTGTACTTGCGTTCTCCAAAACAGACGTTAAGTAGAACATTGCGGGAACAAATCCGATGACGGCTCTGTCGAAACATATAGTATGACGGAACCGTTATTTTTTTGTTTACGGTCCGTAAGGATAAGATATTTCTAAAATATGCATTATGGACTTATAATGACCAGAAACTTAATCACTAATGTACTGTAGACACAATACGGCGTAATGATAATGCGTAAGGCATTATTTTCATTGAAACCGTCAGACTTAAGGAGTTTTACGGACTCTGTGTTAAAATAACCGCTGCTGACGGTAAAATTTATACGATGATTACATCATACAGTCGGGATTGACGGAAATGAATAGACACTTGAATATTTTATTGGGAACGGTTCTGCTTATCGGGGCTGCATCTGATGCGGCTGCAGGGGATGATACTCTCCTTCACAAAATGATTTTCGAACAGAAATCATTCAGCGCTGATTACGCCCAGACCGTATATTCATCAGATAACAGGGTTCTGCAGGAACAGAGCGGTCAGCTGTTTCTGTTAAGACCGAACTACTTCAGAATGGATACCGTTGAACCTGACAGTGCCACAATCGTTGCTGACGGTCATGATGTCTACAGCTATGATGAAATGCTCGAACAGGTAACCATTTACGGTTTTGAGCAGCAGGTGGTTAATTCTCCTCTCATGCTAATCATTTCGGATGACAGCAAACTGTGGAACGGGTATACCGTTACCCGCAGTGCACATGATACTTTCTCGGTCATGCCGAAAACTCAGAACGGCAATGTTCAGTCAATGACCGTGAAGTTCAGTGAAGATAACCGACTCAGGGAACTTCGCTTTGAGGAGAAGGACGGCAAGTACAGCGTTTACAGCTTTACGCCAATGAAGGATTCATCGCTTACTCCTTCAGATTTCAAATATGTCATTCCCGAAGGGGTTACTGTAGATGATCAGCGGACAAAGTGATCTTTTTGAAGAGGCTGCCGCCAGAAAAGGGCAGCAGTTCAGGGAGGAGCATGAACCTCTGGCGGCCAGAATGCGTCCCAAGACCATTGAAGATTTCATCGGTCAGGAGGAGATTCTGGGACCGGACAGCATTCTGCGCCGTGATCTGGAGAATGGCCGCTGTTCATCAATGATCCTTTGGGGGCCTCCCGGAGTCGGTAAAACCACTCTGGCTGAGATTTTTGCCGGGGCAGTTAATGCCAGAGTCGAACGTCTGAGTGCCGTAACCTCCGGAGTAAAGGAAATAAGAACAGCCATTGACAGGGCTGAACGTAATCTTGCATCAGGATACAGAACCATTCTGTTTGTGGATGAGGTGCACAGGTTCAATAAGTCTCAGCAGGACGCATTTCTTCCCTACATAGAGAACGGAACAATAATATTTATCGGTGCTACCACTGAGAATCCCTCATTTGAACTGAACAGTGCGATTCTTTCCAGAGCCAGAGTTTATGTTCTCAGGTCACTGAATCGTGCAGATATTGAAAAAATCATCATGAGAGCTGTTTTAAGTCCTTCCGGACTTAAAAGTGAAAATGTCGTTTTTGAGAAAGGGGCTCTCAGTGCCATGGCTGACCTGTCAGGAGGTGATGCCAGAAGAGCCCTTAACATTCTTGAGATAGCCGCAGGTTCGGCCGTTCCCGATGCTGAGGGGAAGAAGGTCATAACCTTAAGACTTCTGGGTTCAATCGGCAGTGAGAAGATAGCACGCTACGACAAGAAGGGTGATGATTATTTTGATCTTATAAGTGCCTTTCATAAATCGGTCAGAGGCTCAAGTCCTCAGGCTGCCCTCTACTGGTATGCAAGAATTGTTGCCGGTGGCGGAGATCCTCTTTATGTTGCAAGAAGACTCGTGGCGATCGCTTCCGAAGACATCGGCAGCGCCGATCCTAATGCCATGGGAATAGTACTTGCCGCCTGGGACTGCTATGAAAGAGTCGGCAGGGCCGAGGGGGAGAGAGCTATAGCCGAGGCGGCTGTTTACTGTGCCGTTGCACCTAAGAGCAATGCTTTGTATACCGCATGGAACAGCGTACTCAGCTTTGTTAAGGAAAATCCTGATTACGATGTGCCGATATATCTGCGCAATGCCCCTACGGCACTTATGAAATCACTCGGGTATCACGAGGGCTATCGTTATGCTCATGATGAGCCGGGAGCTTATGCCGCCGGTGAATGTTTCCTGCCGCCGGAGATAAGACATATGGAATGGTATGTTCCGAATGATCGCGGTTATGAGCAGTTTATTCAGAAAAAGATAAAGTATCTGAAGGATAGAGACATTGCGTCTGATAATCAGCGTTATCCTGAGGATTTTGCTCAGAAGAAATAATGAGCTGCATCTCTAACCGAAATTAACCGGTACGATCCGGCTCTGACTCTCAGAAATCGGATTTGTGTTCCTAAGCTGGTCAGAGCCGGATTCAGTTTCGTTCTGCTACTGTTAACCGGCTCCGTATCTCTGTATACTTTCAGCCTGTACTATCAGAGTTTCTTAGCGTAAAAGAATCAGCCGAAAATTTTGTTAAGAACAAAAATCATTGCAGGAACGTCATATATCGCTACAATCAGTACCGCAAAGCCCGGAGTGAATCCAAAACTATAATCTCCTATAAGAGGCTCGTTGAGAAAATTATAGCGTTCCTTCAGATTACTTAGGGAACGTAATGTCCCAATTTTCATGTGATGCTCGCTTATGATATGTTTTTCTTTTTTGGAGAATTCATCAAATTTTTTCTGTATTTCATCATATTCGGCGAACTCCTGCGGATATTTGGCTCTGTACAGCTTTTCCTTTTCCTCGCATCTTTGTTTTTCAGCCGTCCATTCACTGCTGCCGATATCATCCATACGTGATAACAGGCGGGCACTGATTTTAAAGTAATCCTTAAAAACGTCTTTATGGGCGTCAGTATATTCCTTTAATTTTTCCTGTGCCTGTTCATATTTTGAAATTATGGATTCATTGTCTTTTTCAAACTGCTCAATCGCCAGGATTTCATCAATGTTTTCAGACAGAGAGTCTATAAGCGGTTCAGTATCAGATTTAAGCCTGTAAAACTGTCCGACCGTAAATATTCCGCATATTGTAAAAATACCGGAAATCAGAATAACAAGACCTCCGAAAGGAGATGCGAACATGGTTTCAAAATTTTTGGTATTTTTTACGACCATTATTATGAACAGAACCGTGGCGAGAGTCATAAAAAAGAAAACGATAATTACATTTCTGCGCATACTCTTTGCATTTTTCACGTATATATTAGCGTTTATTTCGGTGAAAAGCTTTGAAATGCTGTCTGACAAACCGAACAGAGATACAAGGATGACGGAGCCTAAAAGAGGAATGGTTACAATCAGCGGGGCAGTTAATGCCAGAAGCTTTATCATAATGTCTGTAAAATGCATTTTCCTCGGGAGCGGTCTGAATTCTTTATCCATTGCTTTAGCTTTGTTGAGTGTTTTCTGTAAGATTTCCGTTTCTTCAAAATACATGTTCTAAGAGTTCCTAAAAGTTAAAATCAACAAAATAACAACATAATGGTGTAAAAATTATAACACGATAAGGTTGTGTAAAAAATGCATGTTTGCATTGGAATGGTGCAAATGAGAGTCTGTGATTCAGTGTAAAAGTCAGAGTAGAGAACTCGCAATGTTAGCCTGTCAGAATTTGTTTTTTCTAAATAACTGTTAATTTACACAGGAAGTAATAGGACAGTGAGGTTCACATGATTTCAGTGCCGGAATTATAGAATCTGATTATAAATAATAAATCAGGGCCGTACCATTTATGAAATGGTACGGCCACTGTTTTCAGAGGGATTTATAAGGGATTCTCACGATTTTGGAGAGATTGGGAATCCCTGTTATCCGTTTCAGTTACCTATCAGTTAGCCTTGGTGAAGCTGTAGGTCATGTCTGAATCCTTAACCATCAGGACATAGCTGCCCCTGAGACTGGTGTATTCATCACCTGAGGTTGAAGTGTTGATCTTCAGCTTACCATTGGTGCCTGATGAACCGTAGATTTTGCCGGTGTTCCATGAACAGCCGTCAACAATCTTGAATCTCTGTGAAGAACTGCCGTCGAGGGTTACATTGATAGTCCAGTAACCGGTTGACTTGTTGAAGGACATCTTGCTGAAGGTCCATTCATTGCTGGTACCGGCATAGCAGAGGTTACCCTTGGTCTGAGTATGAGAGTTTTCAGGATTCTTTACTGTTACACTCTTGCTTACGGTTGCACTCTTCTTACCCTTTGCATCGGTTGTGGTGAGGGCAACGGTGTAGGTACCTGCCTTTGAATAGGTTACAACAGGATTCTTTGCAGTTGAAGTCTGACCGTTACCAAATTTCCATTCATAAGTCATGGCATCATTGTCGGCATCAGTAGAAGCATTGCTCATATTTACGGAAAGACCGTCGGTTGAGTAGCTGAATGCTGCAACCGGAGCACGGTTTTCAACAGACTTCTTGGTGAGGGTGTAGGTCATGTCTGAGTCCTTGACGCTCAGTACATAGCTGCCACTTAAAGAAGTATATACGTCACCTGAAGTTGAGTTGTTGACTGCAAGCTTGCCTTCAATTCCTGATGAACCGTATACGGTACCGTTCCATGAGCACTTTTCGGCAACCTTAAATCTCTGGTTTGCAGAACCGTCGAGGGTTATGTCAACAGTCCAGGTACCGGTCTTGCCGCTGTAGGTCATAGGGACAAAGTTCCATGAGCTTGAGGTGCCTGCGTAGCAGAGATTCTGTCTGGTTGCAGGAGTCTGGCATGAGTCATCATCAGGATTCTGGATGCAGAAGCATCTGTCGTCACCAGGATTTGTTGAACAGTAGTTCTGACATACGCCGGCTGAGTTCTTTCCTTCATCCTTGCAGAGACATTCGGCACTTGTTGGGTTGGTTACACAGATGTCCTCATGGTGGCCACACCATTCGTCATCGGTACAGATTGCCTTGGCACTCTTTGCAGGAATTGTGATTGTTACCATGCTTCCGGATACCATTACGTCTTCACCGCAAGGCTTTTTGAGAGGATCTGATGTACCGAGAATATCACAGTAGGTATTGTCAGGTACTTCAACCTTAAAGGTATGGGTTACGGATCTGTCAGTGGTGTTCATGGCATAGAAGCCCTTGGCTCCTCTGTTGAACCACAGGATGCCGTCATCATATCCCTTGGAGGTTACCTTCTGACCTCTGGTTGCTCTTGCAAATCTTGGAGAGTTCAGCACGAACGGTACACGATGCTGACACAGCCAGCCGCCTTCACAACGGTTTGCGTCAAGAGGACCGCCCTGGTCATGGGTTGCGTCACTTACACGGGTTGGTTCGTAATACTTGATAGGGAATGAATAACCTGAGTAGATCTGACGAACCTTACCTACAGGCCATACAGCCAGCCATGACTGTGCCAGATTGTAGTTTGCATTGTTCTGAGTAAGCATTGAACAGGTGCCTGCTGAGCAGCGACCCCATTCGTTATCATGATTGTTTACGAACACTTCGGCGTTGTTCTGGTCAAAGTAGGTTCCAAGGTCAAAGGCCTTCCAGTACTGACCGTTAAAGGCATCCTTGATCTGATTTACGTAACCGAAATCTGTAACTGCCGCATTGTTGATGTAGGCATACTTATCAGGCTGAATGTCGGCAGCTTCACCGTATGCGCCGATAACTTCAAGATATGCAGGAGGTCTTCTGCCTGTGCGGTCTGATGTCTTTGAGAGAATTCTGTCAATGTCACCATATCCCATATGCTTTGCAGCATCGATACGGAAGCCGTAAACACCCATGTTCATGAGGCTTGCGAGATAATCTGCGATCTTGTTCTGAGTTGAATCTCTGTCAGTGGCAGTATCAGGCATGCCGCTTAAGGCGCAGTATCTTACCTGATTTGCATCGGTATATGTGTTGATCGCACAGCCGGTATGGAAATCTTCATAAGTAAATCCGTCAGGGTAGTTTGAATCGGAATAGTAGCTGCCGCCGAAACCGATGCCTGAACCGCTGCCTCTCTGGTTAAGAACAGCATCGACAAAAACCTTAACGCCGGCATTGTTACAAGCCTTAATCATGTTCTTAAGCTGCTTTTCGTTACCGGACATGGTGGTGAAACTCTTGAAGTTAATTGGCTGATATATTGCCCACCATACGTCTCTGCGGTTAACGTGTTCTGCCGGTGAGGAAATCTGCACACCGTCAAAACCTGCTGGTCCGAGGTATTCGGTACATTCCCTGGCAATGTTATCGTAGGTCCACTGGAATGGGTGAACGATTACCATTTCCTGTTCATAGTTGGCTGCATTTGCAGAGTTGGAAATGGCTGCGGTCATGAGAGACGAAATTGCCAGGGTCAGCATCTTGAGCTTATTGGAATTTTTAAAGTTCATTATCCTATTTTCCTTTATGAATAAGTGATTTCACATGCATTTGGGATGTTAGTCCCTGTTAACATTTGTTAACAAATCTGATTTAATCAGTTTTTATGTTAAAAACATTTAATGTTTTTTTATAATTATTGTATTGAGAATGATAACATAAAACGTTTTCAGAAATTTTAGGGTGATCACATTTTAAAATTTTGTTTTTACAGAGGTTTTACAAAAGCAAATATAAAAATTAACAGTTGAATCACGAAAAATGTTGCAGGATAACGTTTTCAGCGATGTTGAAAAAAGCGACAAAGGCAAAAATAAAATTCGAAAAAATTTAAAAAATTTTGAGAAAATTTTAACTCAAAGTAAAAATTGTGTGAAAAATAGACAAAAAAGTCCGTTTTTTTCTAAAAACGGACTTTTTATGGAAGATTATTGATTAAATAATTTATTTAAAAAAGTGCTGAAAATGGAATTTTTTCCGGTTTCAGTAAAAATATTTATATAATTATTTAATATTCTGCTTTTCGGCAACCGGCTTGATTTCTCTCAGAAGTGACTGAACGATGCGAGGGTTACCGCAGATAATGTTGCCTGAATTATAGATGTTTTCGCCACCGCTGAAATCGGTAACAATGGCTCCGGCTTCACGGCAGATGAGTTCACCGGCGCAGAAATCCCAAGGCTTGAGGCAGAGTTCAAAATAGCCGTCGAGACGACCGGCTGCAACGTAAGCGAGATCAAGGCTTGCTGTGCCTGCTCTTCTGATGTCGGCACATTTACCGAATACGTTTGAGAGCATCTGCTTGTATGAAACAAGGAATTCACGATTACGGTGAGGGAAAGAGGTAGCAATGATGGTACCATCAAGAGTCTTTGCCTGTGATGCGCGGATACGGCGGCCGTTTAACTGTGCACCATCCCCCTTGGATGCAGTGAAGAGTTCATTTCTGATTGGATCAAAAACCACGGCAACAGTGGTAACATCCTTTACGCGAAGGCCGATGGATACGGCTACGTGAGGAATGCCTTTAACAAAATTTGTTGTACCGTCAATAGGGTCAATAATCCATACATGATCAGATTCAGGGTCACCGGCTACGCCGAATTCTTCGCCCTTAACGCAGTGCTTAGGGTAACTCTTCAGTAAGATATCCTTAATAACCTTTTCACATTCACGATCTACGTTGGTTACCAGATCATTCTTGGCTTTTTCTTCGGCAGATACGTTCTGATGATCCTCGAAATTTAATGATATAACGTTACCAGCGGCACGTGCAGCACGAACTGCAATGTTTAACATTGGATGCATAATTTGTTTTGACTCTATTGTTTGGTTAAAGATCCTGCGGTTTACGCGACGACAGTCATTATACTTTTTTGTGAGGTGTTTCGCAATAATTAAGCTGTTTCATTTTTATGAACGGCGAATAATAAGGTGGAAGCTGTGAGTATTCTGTCCTTTCTTTTGTAAGGATAAGTGATGCAGGCGTATTCTTACTATTAATGAAAATGGAAATGTTTACCGCGATATGTGATAAGATACGTCGAGTTTATTTCTTTCGTTGCGATCCCTCTCATCGCGGCCTGTAACGGAATGTACTTCTATATAGAGGAGAAACGCTGAAAATGACGGCTAAATATGATTATGTTGCATTAAAGAACGATCTGGACAGATACGGCAGTTCCGCTGAACCTGCAGAAGTTTACGGTTTTATCCTGGGATTTATCTGTGGCGGCGGTAATCTGAAGAACACCACTAAGACCGGAAATTTCAAAAAGATTCTGGAACAGTTCGTTTTCTGCGATACTTCCATTAATGACGAACTGTTTAAGAGACTCAACATTCTGTCTGATGAAATTCTTAACGAACTGCTGGCCGGTGAAGGGATAACAATAGTTATGCCGGATGACGACGAGAAGATAGAAAACAGAATGGCATATATAAGGGAACTTGCATGTTCGTTCATGCCAGGCGTATCCGTTACCCAGAAGCAGTTCAATCATCTCAGCAGGGATCTCAATGAGTTTATTCATGATCTCGTGGACATCAGCAGAATGGATGTCGCTGCTCCGGTTGCAGGTGAATCAGATGATGCCGTGGAAGAGGATCTGCTGGTGCTGTCAGATCATCTGGGAGTAGGGGCTCAGATCTGTTTCGAGGAATGTGCGGCAAAACTGTATCCTAAGGCCGGCGGAGATTTCATAATCGAGGATGAGGGCAGTCCGGTGAAATTATCAGCTGAACGCGAGGAAGCTCACGCCCGTGAAGAGAACTACTGGGCCAGCAGGTCTAAAGGTGAGGATTAAACGGTAAATAAACTGTAAATCCCTCGTTAATGAATTAATTTTTTTTATGCTGTCGGGAAAGAAAATTTTTATATTACGCTTGAAATGTGATATATTGCACAATCATAACGGCGTTTAAAATCACGGAAAGTGACTTTTCGGAAGATGAAAGCGTCACAGGCAGCATACCTGAAATTACATTGATGTTTTTTAATCATGTTCTGTGATTTCGGGGAAACGAGAAAACGGGCTTACGGCCCGGTTTGTCAAATGACTGCTGATATATTTTTAACATAAGTTCTGAAAATTTGATTTAAGGATTTGATATGGCTCTGCATCCACATGCCGGTAAACCAGCCAGACTGGAAGATCTTACTAACATCCCTCGTTTAATGGCTTCATATTATGCAAACAAGCCTGATATGAGCAAGCCTGAACAGAGAGTGGCATTCGGTACTTCAGGTCATCGCGGCAGCTCTTTAACTTCCGCTTTCACTGAATCACACATCCTTGCCATCAGCCAGGCTATCGTTGAATACCGCAACAAGGAAGGCGTAACCGGTCCTATTTTCGTAGGTATGGATACCCACGCACTGTCCGAGGCTGCTCTGATTACCGCGGTTGAAGTACTTGCTGCCAACGGCTGTCAGGTAAGACTTGAGAAGGATTTCGGATATACTCCTACCCCTGTTGTTTCTCACAGCATTCTTACCTACAATGAAGGCAGAACTTCCGACCTTGCCGACGGTATCGTAATCACTCCGTCACACAATCCTCCAACAGACGGTGGCTTTAAGTACAATCCTACTAACGGCGGTCCTGCAGACACCACCATTACCAAGTGGGTGGAAAACCGTGCAAATGAAATTCTCGAAAACGGCCTCAAGGATGTTAAGAGAGTAGATTTTCAGAAGGCTCTGACACTTGCCAATGTACAGCAGGTGGATATGAGACAGCCTTATGTTGATGATCTCATCAATATTATTGACATTGATGCCATTAAGAAGGCAGGCATCAAGATTGGCGTTGATCCTTTAGGCGGTTCAGGCGTTTACTACTGGGACGTTATCGCTAAGACTTACGGTCTTAACATCGAGGTTGTTAACTATAAGGTTGACCCTACTTTCAGTTTTATGACTCTTGACCGTGACGGCAAGATTCGTATGGACTGTTCAAGTCCTTATGCTATGGCAAGTCTTATCAGTCACAAGGATCGTTTTGACATTGCCGTTGCCAATGACCCAGATTATGACAGACACGGTATTGTGTGCAAGAGCGGCCTGATGAATCCTAACCATTATCTTGCAGTTGCAATTCAGTACCTCTTTACCCATCGTGAAGGCTGGAGCAAAGATGCCGCTGTAGGTAAGACTCTTGTTTCTTCTTCAATTATCGACAGAGTCGTAAAGGGCATCGGTCGAGATCTTAAGGAAGTTCCTGTAGGATTCAAGTGGTTTGTTGACGGTCTCTACACCGGTACCTACGGTTTCGGCGGTGAAGAATCAGCAGGTGCTTCATTTCTTCGTAAGAACGGCAAGGTATGGACCACCGACAAGGATGGTATCATCATGTGTCTTCTTGCTGCTGAAATTCTTGCTGTTACCGGTAAGGATCCTCAGACCCTTTACAATGAAATCAAGGAAAAGTACGGCGATCCTATTTACAACCGTGTTGATGCTCCTGCAAATACCCAGCAGAAGGCTGTTCTGTCAAAGCTGGATCCGGCTCTTGTTGAAGCTTCAACCCTCGCAGGTGAACCAATTATCGCCAAGCTTACCGCTGCCCCTGGCAACGGTGCCGCTATCGGCGGTCTCAAGGTTGTAACCGAGAACGGCTGGTTTGCCGCAAGACCTAGCGGTACTGAATCCATCTACAAGATCTATATGGAAAGCTTCAAGAGTGAAGAACACTTAAAGCAGATCCAGAAGGAAGCTCAGGAAATCGTATCCGCAGCTTTGGCTAAGGCCGGCGTGTAATTCTGTTACGTCCGTGTCTTTTGATGCGGATGGTTAGTGATTAGAGAAAAAGGCGTGACTCATCAGAGAGTTACGCCTTTTTTAATGGATATCGTGCGCTGATTTACGGATCGATGTTACAGAGAACGGTAAATAAAGAACATGTCGGTTCCGGGTGATGGAGACTTAACCGTATCCATAATACAGGGATTGGTTACAGTTTTTATTATATAGGTAAAAACGACATGGCATTAACCGTAAGATGTCTTTTCTATTAATATAGGAAATCAGTGTCTGAAGGATGGTGATTCCTGTCATGCCGCCGTAACCTGAGTAATAAAAAATAGTCAAAATATCATCCGGAAAGAGGGGAATTGCCCGATTAACCACAAAATGTGATACAAATCACATAAAATTAAATTGTTAATAAAGTTTAAAAATTGCGTATTTTTAAAATGAGTGTGAAAACATTTTCTTTTAAAAAATTTTGATACATATCCCACATATTTGTACTAAAATTGATTTAGATCAAAAAATATTAGACGTTCATTGGCTAACATACATATCGTGGTTATATTTATACGATATGGACGTATCTCTTATATCTTATGGATGTAAATTGGAGCTCGGTTAATTTCGAGTAGAATAGGAATAGTAATTTATGGCAAATAAAAAGGCAGCATCTGCTGCAACTGCTTCATCATTTGATTCAGCATCATTAAATTATACCAAGGAAGATTTTAAGGCTAAGATTCTTCATCATCTCCACTCTACCCTTGGTACCAGCGAAAACAAGGCTACTTCACAGTCATGGTGGAAGGCTACCTGTGCAGCTGTTAATGAATTGGTTTACGAACGTCTTACTCAGACTCAGCAGACCCACGCAAACAAAGATACCAGAGCTGTACACTATCTTTCAGCTGAATTCCTGATGGGCCGTTTAACTGCTAACAACCTTCACAATCTGCACTTATTCGATGTATGTGCCGATGCATTAAAGGATCTCAACATCAATCTTACCGATTTATGTGAAGAAGAACCAGACATGGCACTCGGTAACGGTGGTTTAGGTCGTCTTGCAGCTTGCTTTATCGACTCTCTCGCTACATTAAATCTTCCTGCATTAGGTTACGGTATTCACTACGAAAACGGTCTTTTCCGTCAGGAAATCCATAACGGCCGTCAGATCGAACGTCCTGATTCATGGCGTGAATACGGCAATCCATGGGAAATCTGCCGTCCTGAATCAATTCAGGAAGTTGCCCTTGGCGGTTATGTAGAAACTATCTACTCTGAAAAGGATGGCTCACTCAAGAAGGTATGGCATCCAGCAGAAAAGATTAAAGGTGTGCCTTGGGATATCCCTGTAGTAGGTTACAACGGTACTACCGTAAATATTTTACGTCTGTGGGAATCAAGAGCTCCAGAATCATTTGACTGGGACGTATTCAATGCAGGCGGTTATGTTGACGCTCAGGCTGAAAAGGCAAGAGCCGAAACCATTTCTAAGGTTTTATATCCTAACGATTCTACCGAAGCCGGTAAGATTCTCCGTCTTGTACAGCAGTACTTCTTCTCTGCATGTTCATTAAAGGATATCTTAAGACGTTACAAGCGTGCTCATACTCTTAAGAGCGGTGTTGTTGACTTCTCTGAATTCGCTAAGAAGATTGCAGTACAGCTGAACGATACTCACCCAACCATTGCAATCCCAGAATTAATGAGAATTTTCGTGGATGAAGAAGGTTTAGGTTGGGAAGAAGCTTGGAATATCTGCTACAACGTATTCTCTTACACCAACCACACCCTGTTACCAGAAGCACTTGAAAAGTGGCCTGTATACATCTTCGAAAGAGTATTACCACGTCACCTCGAAATCATCTATGAAATCAACCGTCGCTTCCTCGAAGGTGAATGCGAACGCGTATTCCCAGGCAATGATTTCATCAAGGCTAAGCTTTCTCTTATCGAAGAAGGCGCTACCCGCATGGTTCGCATGGGCAACCTCTGCGTAGTTGGTTCACACAAGGTTAACGGTGTTGCTGCAATCCACTCTAAGCTTGTTAAGGAAGACCTCTTCCCTGAATACGCTCAGATTTGGAACGACAAGTTCTGCAACGTAACCAACGGTGTTACCCCACGTCGCTGGATGCTTTCATGTAACCCTGAACTTGCTAAGCTCTACACTGAAACCTTAGGTTCAGATGAATGGGTAACCAAGCTCGACAAGTTAAAGGATCTCAAGAAGTTTGCTGATAACGCTGATTTCCAGAAGAAGTTTATGGCAATCAAGCACGCTAACAAGGTTAAGCTTGCTGCCGTAATCAAGGCTGAAACCGGTATTGAAGTTGATCCTAACGCATTATTCGACATTCAGATTAAGCGTTTACACGAGTACAAGCGTCAGCAGCTCAACTTACTGTACATCCTTGCCTTATACCGTCGTGTTCTCGAAAACCCAGATCTCGAAATGACTCCTCATGTATTCATTTTCGGTTCTAAGGCTGCTCCTGGCTACAAGATGGCTAAGGACATTATCTATGCTATCAACAAGGTTGGCGAACGCATTAACAACGATACCCGCATCAAGGGTAAGATCAAGGTTGTATTCATGCCTAACTACCGTGTATCTTTAGCTGAAAAGTTAATTCCTGCAGCTGATGTATCTCAGCAGATTTCTACTGCCGGTTACGAAGCATCAGGTACCGGTAACATGAAGCTTGCCATGAACGGTGCAATCACCCTCGGTACCATGGACGGCGCTAACATCGAAATCGTTGAAGAAGCCGGTAAGGAAAACAACGCAATCTTCGGTTTATCCGTAGATGAAGTTAAGTCTGTTAAGGCTAACGGTTACAATCCATGGGATTACTACAACCGTGACCACGAAATCAAGAAGGCTCTTGACTGGTTAGACAGTGATTACTTCACTCCTGGCTTCCCTGGTGAATTATCAGGCATCAAGCGTGCTTTACTTGAAGGCGGTGACACTTACCTCGCATTAGCTGACTTCAGATCATACTCAGACGCTCATGCACGTCTTGAAAAGATGTACGCTAATAAGAAGGGTTGGGCTAAGTCTGCAATTCTTAACTCAATCACCATGGGTAAGTTCAACTCTGACCGTTCAATTCAGGATTACGTAGATCAGGTTTGGAGTCTCGAAACCTGTCTGGTTAAGTAATCTGAATTAAGTTCAGTAGGTAAAATTTAGCGAAAGGGCAACACGATGTGTTGCCCTTTTTTTGCTTTGCCCGTTTGAGCCTGACATGACCTTGTATTCGCTAATGAATCGAGAAAAGCTTGTGCAATTGTGAACTTTTTGTTAAAAATGTATCTTATGTACGGAACGTCAGCTTTATCTGTAGGAGTAAGTCGGAAAATGAATTTTGCTGATAACTGCTTTAATGTGCGTATATGTGTTCTGTCCTCCCTGTTAATGCTTTGTACATCGTGCTCGGTTACATACTCAAACCAGTCTGTACGTGTGAAACGCGCCGATGATTCAACTATTTCTGATGTCCTTTCACAAAAGATCAAAGTCAGGGTTTTTGAGGATACTGGTGCTGAGAAGGTAATTACAGATGAGTTCACAGGAGACAAAACTGTTACGGTCAATGCCTCTGGCGGGAAAAGGTACGTAATCGAGCTCAGAGGTGCTGATGAAATGGCGGATAAGTGCATTTACGGCAAAACGGAACTTAAACCTGAAAAAAAAATAGATACCGATAAACTTCCTGCCGGATTCTTTGGGAATAAAGTGCTTGAGGATGTTCCTCGATGGGTTGATTATTCACCAGTATCTTTTTCAACTACGTCGACAGCTTATCCGACTATTTTGGTTTTATCTCCAACAGATGTTACCGTTAACATGTTTTGGAATTACTACGATTATCCCGATACCGTTTCATATTATCCAAAAATACACGAAACCGATGAATGTATGAAATGGCTTAAAGAATCAGGTTATGGTGACGGCAAAAATAATCAAAGTCCGGAGAATGTTAGCTCTACGGAAACCACGGAGACTGGTGACGATCTTCGGTATGGCGGCATTTGTGGCAAAACATGTGCTGTCAGAAGAATAACTGAAAACGGAAAATAACTGTCGTTTTTGTTAAGACTGGAAAGGGAGCTGTGATTTCACAGCTCCCTTCAGTTTAGTGGAGAAAACGTCTATCTTGTTCCGGTATTTATTTTACGTTCAATAATGCGTTTATTTCCGACAAAGGTGTTGAATTTGAATGAGCCTTTTGCGGTATTTGCATCGTACAGGTGCTCAAGATGGAAGAATGGTGTTGTATTAAGTCCTCCTGTTTCATTCTTCAGGGTGTAGGTTACGTATGCATCTCCTGTTCCTGATTTAACAGCCTGAAGCCATAAGGCACCGTTTGCAAAGCTTCTGTGCTTGTCGCTGCAGTCTGTTGCGATCTTGTCGTGCATCTTTGTACAGATGTTAAAGGTGATTGTTCCCTTCTGATTTGAGTAATCAAGGCTTGATTTGTATGAATCCTCATCAGTGATGTACAGAACCGAACAGTTGTCTGACAGATCCTTCCATCCGGAATCCGTGTATTCCTTAATTGAGAGTGGTGAATAAAGAGTGCCGGATTCAGTATTCCCTCCGTCAACCGTATAGGTACCGATAATGTTATCCGTGACAATTCGGCCCATATGAACAGTGTAGTCATTAAGGCTGCGGAGCTTTGATGCATACTGCTGATGGTTGGTGTTTAGAACGGCTCCTGAAACGTCGGTATCGGCGGTGGTTACGGAATTCTTAGACACGCACAGCTGGTCATCCGTTCCGCAGGTAAAGCCTGTTTCAGCGCAGTCAGAACTTTCGCTGAATGTATATGCCGTATTATTGGCCATACATGCGTTAAGCTTGGCGTAGTAGGCAAATTTTTCCGATGCGGTCTTGCGTCTAAGTGTATCAGTGCTGACTCCCGGAACCGTAATTGTTGTATGGAAAGGGATCCCCTTATCAGCAATATAGTCATCATATCCGGAACACGAAACTGTTGTGTCGGAAGAACAAGGATCAAAGCTGGCTTCTTCCCTGTATGCCGTGGCAGTGGTGGCAAGAGGCATAATCAGGACTACGCCGTCGTAATTACGGTCTGCCGTTCCCGGAATTCTGTAGAATTTTTCGGTGAAACCGTTCTGTAGCTTTGTAGCGTATCCGTAACTGTTAAGATAACCAGAGAAGGTTAGCTTCTGGTTGTAGTACATAGGGCAGGTAGATGTTCCCGCATTTACGTAAGCGTCGCTTCTAAGAATGCCGGTAAGACCGGTGCCTGATGAGCGGTAGCCGAATCCGTTAGCCTCTCTGAATTTATAGAAATCATTGATTACATAGCTGTCATTGCCGATGCCTAGCGACATCGGAATAACGGTAAACACCGGACTGTAGACATGAGTACTTACGGAAGATGAACTCTGTGGTTTTATAACGGGTTCAGCAGAAAGACTGTACCACCCTGAATCGGTTATTCTGACTCTTTTTCCGTTCGTAATGTCTCCGGTGTAGCCAATCTTCAGATATTCTGTTTCTGTTTCATTATCGCCGTTGTAAACGGTGAAGTTGGCGGTTTTTTCCGTAGAGACTGTATAACCGGTAAGAGCAGTGCTCCAGTTTGAAATTTTTTCCGGAAGAATGGAGGTTGCCCCTTCAGTAGGAGCTCTTACACTCTTGGAATTGCTGCCGGCCTGCGGAATTTTTATGATGTTCGCAGAAGAACAGACGTTCTTGAGATTTGTCTGGTTGACGGAAGCAGTGCAGCCGGAGTCAGGACAAGCCACAGCATATCCGCGGAGGTAGTATGGTGCGTTTGCGTAAAGCAGCCTGTATTTGCTGTTGTCCGTTCTGGTTGAATCGGTAGGTTGGGTCGTCATAAGGTCATAGCACAGGGCGTATGGAACTGCAACAATGTACTGATCCGGAGTAGTTCCCTGATTAAATTCTCTGGTGATTACGTCACTTGAGGTAACTTCCTTGTTGCCGATATAGGTACTCTTTGTTACATTAAGCTCCGTTTTGACAGGGTAAAGGGTTCCTCTGTCTGCCGTGGTAATGAATTTGAATTTAGGAACAATGGCTCCGGTAGTGCGGTTGTACTCGACAGGCAGGGTTACATACTCTTCCGTAAAGTTTGTTGCATGATCCTTGCCTGAAAAAAGAGTGTATGTATGATTGTTGGAGTCCTTTATTTTTATTTCCGTATTTCCCTTGAGGGTGAGCTTTATGCTGTCTACGGATTTGACGTCGCTAGACAGAGTATCGCTGTAAATAGCCTTGACATTCATGTCATTGACGTAGTTTTCCAAATCCTCGGTGGCTCCTTCCACACATTCATTGGTGATAAATGAACAGGATTCGCTTAAGGATGCTGTGTTGCTGGTGCCGCAGAAGAAGTACGTATACTGTTCCGTAGGTTCTGCCGTATATCTGACAGGATCTCCGTGGTCAAAGGTGATTCGGTAGTTGTTTTGGGCATTAACCGTATAGGTATGACCGTTTATCTTTACGTTTAATGTTCCTGTCGGAGTTTCGCAGAATCCGCCCTGGGAACAGCTCTGAACCACCAGACTTACGGTAGGAGCACAGCTTGACAGCTGTTCCAGATAGACACGATAATAGCTGTAGGTTATTTCGTCTTCAAGAACTACATCCTCACATGCGGAAAGCGTGGTGTAGCCGGTGACTTCAAACGAATCGGAAGTTTTGCAATCCTCCCATCCTGATGTCCGGCCTTTGTAACATTTAAGATTTGTAATATCAATTTCCCTGGCGTTGATTCCTCCCGTGAAACTGGTTACTTCGCTTATGGAAGCCTTGCCAGGAGTCAGAAGGTATGCAGCCGCATCATAATCTGATGATTGGATGTCTCTGGTTATGACGATGTCTTGTTCTGCAACAAGAACCATATGTGGAACCGGATTACTGCTGGTTGCCATAAATGAGATTTCATCATTGGAGAATACGTATTTATTCAATATGTTAATCATGTTGTTTTTCAGGGTTACCGTTTTCCTCCATGTTACAGGATCAACTGTTACAGATGATGAATCAATGTAGTACTCAAAGGTTGAATTGCAGTTGGCTTTAGCTTTAGCAAGATTATCCTTTCTGAACTGTTCCTTTTCCGGATCAGAATCCTGCATTACGAAATCCCTGTAAAAGTCGGAAATGTTATGCAGATTCTTTGCCTTGGTTTTTACATGTCTGTTTCCTACCGTGGCATAGCAGAACTGTTGGGTATCGCCAAGCCCGTCTGTTGATTTGGCAGCAATTGTCCCAAGTTTGCATTCTTTTCCCGAAGCCACGTTCTGATAGATGTTTACCTTAGGTCCGGATGCCTTATTTATGTCGAATTTGAGTGCATATGTTGTAGTTCGCTCAATATCTGAACAGGTAGAAATCGGAGTGTTTGCTCTGTTACCAGGTGTATTGTCCGCACCATTGTTTGCCTGAAAGGCAGTCGGAAAACAGTTTGCGATCACGTTGTTGTACATCTTCCTCTGCCTTGATTCAGGAAGCACGGAGTCTGCATCACGACAGGTTTGGACAAATTCGTAGAGTGAGTCTCCGCAGCTGTGAGACGTCAGGGCGTAAGCACCACCAGGTAAGGACAGAAGACCGATGCCCGCAAGACAGTACAGATAAGTTGCTTTTTTCATTGTCAGACTCCCGAAAAAGACTACTCCGCTATTATTAAATTTTAATATATACAGGGATTCTTTTCTGTCACTTAGTTAAAAAAATGGGTTGCCGGGCAGGAGTCATGATGAAAAAAGGCCGTCTCACTGTCAGTTTTACGTGAGGCGGCCTTAACCTATCTTATTGATAATTTATGTTTTATTCTGGAGTAACAGGAAGTTTAATTCCAAGTTTCTCGGCCTTGTTTTTCAGGTCTTTGTCAACAACTGTGGCAATACATGAATCAGACCAGACGTTTAGTGCGGTTTCAATCATGTCAAGAACGGCGTAAATTGGGAAAATGATACCCAGAAGCTCGATCGGAACGCCCATTGAAGACAAAAGACTTGCGGACAGGAAGTAGCATCCCATAGGTACTCCGGCATTGCCGATGGCGGCAAGGGAGGCAATGCCCACCCACATTATGAGCAGGGTAGGACCGATCTGGGCACCGTCATTCTGCATGAGGTACATTACGGTGGTGAGAATGAATGCCGCACATCCGTTCATGTTGATGGTGGTACAGATAGGCAGTACAAATCTTGATACCTTAGGATTGATGCCGTTGTTCTTTTCGGCGCATTCCATGGTTATCGGCAGGGTGGCTGCTGAAGATTTTGAGAAAAATGCCACGGTCAGTGCATTGAACATGCCACTGAAGATTTTCAGCGGATTAAGCTTTTTAATCAGCAGGAATCCCGGAAGAATTATAAGTCCCTGAATCAGGTTTGCTCCGACAACCACGGTAAAGTAGGATGCCAGACCGCCAATCTGCAGACCGGAACTGAACTGTTCCACGCATACGGAAATAAAACCGAAAAGTCCCAGAGGCAGGATAAGGATAATCCATTTGATTATTATGAAAATAATCTCCTGAAAACCTGAAAGCAGGCTGAGGATGCATTCACGGTTTTTGTCATTGCGCATGTATCTGATGGCAATACCGGTGATAATCGCAATCAGCAGCACGCTGAGGATGTTGCCGTTTACCAGCGGGGCCAGAATGTTGTCAGGGAATACGTTGACGAAATATTCAAGATAATCCTTTTTGTCGCTGAGACCCACGTCTGAAAGCAGAAGTTCTTCCGAACTCTGGCGGACATAGTTTTCCGGAGAGATGAATGCATAAAGCAGTGCCGCCACGGATGCAGCAAGAACGGTGGTGGTTACGGTGTAGGTCAGGGTTCTCTTCCACAGGGCCTTGGATACCGCAGAGGTGCCCAGGGTTGCCAGGGTAAGACACAGTGTTACCGCGATGATTGGCACGCTGACGAAACTGAACATCCTGATAAAGATGTCGGAAATGAATTTGGCGGCGGTTAGTCCCGCGGGGGTCGGGAAAAGACCGTTAATGACGCCAAGGGCAATGGCTAAAATGTAAAACCCCATGTATTTCCAGCTGGTGTGCTGTCGGGGAGTTAGTTTAGTGTCGGTCATGAAGTCTCCTCTTTCCGAATACGTATGACTGATTAAAAAACATCGCGTTTTCATTATAGGAAAAAAAGGCCGGTGAGTTCAGCCTTTTTGTCTGGGATTTGAGGTTCTGCGCGTTTTAATTTCCGTTCCCGGAAAACGGCGCATTCTCAACGTTTCCTGAATATTACCTGTAGATATCGGTGGAAATATAGTGTTCGCCGGTATCAGGAAGAATTACGACAATGTTTTTGCCTTCATATTCCGGACGCTTTGCAAGCTCTACGGCCGCTGACAGATTACCTCCTGCGGAAATACCCGCAAGAATGGCTTCAACCTGATTAAGGCTTACGGTGGTGCTGATGGCGTCATCACCCTTTACGGCAAGGACTTCGTCAACGACTTCCGGATAGTAGCACTTTGGAATGAAGTTTGCCCCGATACCCTGAATCTTGTGAGTGGATGCTTCACCTTTGGTGATGAGCGGGGATTCGGCAGGTTCAACACCTATGGCTCTGATGTCGGGATTGAAAGCCTTAAGTCCCTTCGCAAGACCGGAAATGGTACCGCCGGTACCGATACCTGCAACAACCGCATCGACTTTGCCGTCAAGATCCTTCCAAATCTCAACTGCAGTGGTTTTTTCGTGGGCCAGAGGGTTGGCCGGATTTTCAAACTGGCCAACTATGATGCTGCCGGGAACGGATTTGTGGATTTCTTCTGCTCGGCTTACTGCACCTTTCATTCCGTCCTTTGCCGGGGTGAGAACCAGTTCGGCTCCGCGGGCCTTGAGAAGGGCTCTTCTTTCAAGACTCATGCTTTCAGGCATTGTGAGAATGAGTTTGAGACCGTAGAGTCTTGCAACCAGGGCCAGTCCGATGCCTGTATTGCCGGAGGTTGGTTCGATAATGGTGCTGCCGCGGGTGATGAGACCTCTGTCAAGAGCGTCCTTAACCATGCTTAAGGCTGCACGATCCTTGATGGAACCGGCAGGGTTAAACATTTCAAGTTTGGCATAGAGGTGTGCCTTTACCTGAAACTTTTCTTCAAATCTGGATAATCTTACGAGGGGAGTGTTCCCAATGAGTTCTTCCACTGAATTATAAAGTGCCATTATTAATCTCCTTTGTCAGTTGTATGAGCTCCGCAGTGCGGATGTTCTCCGGTTTTAAAACGACGTCCGCGGAAACCGGAAAGACGCGGAATCTGTAAAAAATAAAGCAACCCGGGCCTAAGGCTCGGGCTGTGGCGTGTTAATCTATTCTGTCAGCCTGATTCTGTGATTGCTTTTCTTTCTCGGCTTTTCTTTGCTGTTCTTCTTCGAGAAGCTGTTTTTTGGCTATTTCAACCGCCTTTTTTTCCGCAGCCTTTCTTTTCTTCGCAAAATGATTCTTGGTCACTATTATTATGGCTATGACCACAATTGTCAGAATAACGATGTGCATGATGCTCTGACCTTCCTTAACTCTGGCAATGAGTTCCGGTATGCTTTGGGCACAGTAATACCCGAGGTATATCCATGCTGGAACTGATATGAGAGCTGCAATTCCGTCCATCAGCAGAAAATGAATGAACGGAACCCTCTGACTCATACCGGCTGCCATGAATATCGGGGATCTGAGTCCGGGCATGAATCTGGCTGCGAACAGTACCCCGATGCCGTATTTTGCAAACTGTTCCTGTACGGAGGCGAAGCGTTCAGGAGTGAGAACCTTACGCATCGGCTTGAATCTCTGGATTCTGTAGCCGAAGATTTTGCCGATGAAATACATGGATGCGTCACCGATAAGCACGCCGGCGAAACATATGATAAGCATCACGTTAAAATCTGTTGCCCCGAGACCGGAAACGAGACCTCCTGCAACAAGGGTTATGTCTTCAGGAACCGGAAGTCCGAAGCCGCAGAGAATCAGTACGCCGAAGGCTATTACGTAATTCCAAGCTCCAAGATCGGTCAGGTTTTCAATTACCCAGTTCAGTATAGTCTCAACCATTTCTTTATAAGATTCCCCGTATTTTAAGTTAAGTTATGACACGGAATTTTTCCCGTAAACCGTGTCGGTGAGTTAATATTAAAATTATTAAACGGAACCGATGTTTTCATACTGTCGTACTCTGATTATAGCATGTCGCAATCAGGTTCATACATTTTGATGTAATGCCTTAATCATTAGTTCCTTTTTTCCGGTCAAAATTACTGCGGACGGGCACCGCTGAACTTTAACTGTCTCCATGATTCGAACACGAAAATCGCTACGCTGTTTGACAGATTCATGCATCTGCTGCCGGGAACCATGGGAATTCTTACCTTGTGTTCATCGTCGAGAGTGTCGGTGAATTCGTCCGGAAGCCCCTTGGTTTCCTTCCCAAAAATGAGCACGTCACCTTCCTGAAATCTGCACTGATCGGGGTAGGCGTGTCCCTTGGTGGTACAGGCGTATATGTTGTGTCCCTTAAAGTACTCAAGACATTCGTTCAGGTTGCGGTGTTTTTTTATGTCCACAAATTCATGATAGTCAAGACCTGCGCGCAGGAGTCTCTTGTCATCGAGTATGAATGCTGCCGGTTCCACTATGTGGAGCTTGTATCCGGTGTTTGCGCATAATCTGATAATGTTGCCGGTATTTGCCGGAATTTCAGGCTGAAACAGTACTATGTTTAACATGCAGGTTCCCTTGTTCTGTGCGGACGAAAAGTAAAAAGAAATCCTTCCTTCATAAATGGGGATGAAATTAGGAATTTCAAGGATTTACAGTGCTTCAACGGTGTATATGTTTCCGTGCCGGATTATTGTAGATCAATTTGAGGCTTTCGTGATCCCCCGAAGAGGAAATTGTTTTCAAAAAAATCATTTTTTCTGTGCACTAATGCGTAAAACTTCCGTATGTTGTTTTGCGCAATCAGTTCTTTCGGTATCAGATATTTAATGTGAAAACGTTTTATTTTTTGTGGTTCACGGTATCGGGTATTTGTGACAGGTGACGGGTTTTAATATCTCAAAGCATTGTAATTCGATTATAGAAACCTAAATATATGTTTTAATGGTGTTTATATTATTATGTGGTAAGACATATTTTTACGTATAGAATAAATATGGTTTTCGAGGCGTCAACACACTGCGAAAAAAGGCAGATACTGCTTACGTTGTTCTGATTTTTACCTGACCGAATGTTGTACGTTAATCCGAATGTGATTCATAAATGTTTCCCGAAAATGAACACGCGGATTGGCGGGCGTTTGTTAAATTTTTGATGTTTGGAGTTTTTGCTATGGGAAAAATGATGAAAGGTTTTGCCATGCTGGGCATTGGCAGGGTGGGCTGGATCGAGAAGGAAGTTCCTAAGTGCGGTCCGCTTGATGCGATTGTAAGGCCTCTGGCCATCGCCATCTGTACCTCAGACGTGCATACTGTTTATGAAGGAGCCATCGGCGATCGTCATAACATGATTCTTGGGCACGAAGGCTGTGGTGAAATCGTGGAAGTCGGTTCTGAGGTTAAGGATTTTAAGCCCGGTGACAGGGTTCTTGTTCCTGCCATTACTCCTGACTGGAACTCCCTCGAGGCTCAGGCGGGTTACAGCATGCACTCAGGCGGTATGCTTGCTGGCTGGAAATTCTCCAATTTCAAGGATGGCGTGTTCTCTGAGTTTTTCCATGTAAATGACGCTGACGGTAATCTTGCACTTATCCCTGAAGGCATGAGTGTTGAGGAGGCCTGTATTCTGTCTGACATGGTTCCTACCGGGTTCCATGCCGTGGAACTTGCAGACGTGCAGTTTGGTGATACCGTGCTGGTAATCGGCATAGGAGCAGTAGGTCTTATGTCCGTGGCCGGTGCTGCACTGAGAGGGGCTTCACGCATTATAGCAGTGGGTACCAGACCAGTATGCGTCAACGCAGCCAAGGGATACGGAGCCACCGACTTCATATCATACCGTGACGGGAAGATCGAGGATCAGGTTATGGCGCTTACCGGCGGAAAGGGCGTTGACCGCGTATGTATCGCAGGCGGTGACGTAAACACCTTTGAAGCAGCCATAAAGTCTCTTAAACCTGGCGGACGCATCGGTAACGTTAATTATCTCGGCAGCGGTGACTACGTGAACATCCCTAGAGCTGAGTGGGGCTGCGGTATGGGACATAAGCAGATTCTTACCGGTCTGATGCCGGGCGGTCGTCTGCGCATGGAAAAGCTGTCATCACTCGTTGCTTCCGGCAGACTTGACGTTAAGCCAGAAATCACTCACGTGTTCCATGGCTGGGAATACTGTGCCGAGGCTTTGGAGCTCATGCGTGACAAGCCGAAGGATCTGATCAAGCCAATCGTAATCCCTGATTAAAAAGGAGAGTATATGAAGGTACTCGTGGTATCAGGTTTTCTGGGTGCCGGTAAAACTACTTTCATACAAAGACTGATAAGCCGTTCGACAGAACGGCTTGTCGTTCTTGAGAATGAGTTTGGCGGTACTGATGTTGACAGGAAGATAATAGCGAAGGATTCGGGAGCGGAAGTACAGGAGCTGACGGAAGGCTGTGTCTGCTGTACCAAAAGTCCTCAGCTTCATGCTTCGGTGATGACGATAGAAAGTACCGTCAGTCCGGATCTGCTCATAGTTGAGCCTTCTGGCGTCGGTGCTCTCGGTAATGTCATGAGAATTCTAAAGAAAATAGAATACGAAAGGATAACCCTGCTGCCACCCGTAACCATTGTTGATGCGGAAAATTTTCATCAGAATCTGAAGCTTTTTGAAGAGGTTTTTACGGATCAGTTGAAATCATCCGCCAGAATCCTAATATCCAAGCCGGAGAATCCGGATCCACGTCTTTATGAGGATATAAGAAACAGAATAAGGGCGCTGAATCCTTCAGCCTCCGTTTCGGAAAGACATTATTCACTTGAACCTGATTCCTGGTGGCAGAGTCTGCTTAATCCGGCGACCGTTCAGGTTGGAACGGATGCTTCATATGCCGAAAGCAGAAGTCCGGAGCTTGAAACTTTTACGGTTAAAAACTGCAGTGTTGCATCACCGGTAACTCTTTTATGGCTGCTTGAACGTGTTGTCCGCGGTGAGTGCGGTTTCATAGTAAGGGCCAAGGGCATCCTTCCTGCAGGAAAGGACTGGGTGCGCTTTGACGTCGTAAGCGGCAGAATTTCCGTGGAGGGAACAGAACCTGTTGCAGGTTATTCAGGCGCCGAGTGTGTATGGATAGGTCGAGGAATAAACAGGGAATTTATCGAAAAATGCATCAATCCTCTAAGGAATGAAGTCAGACCGTTTGATGTCCTTTCAGCTAACCGGCGAAATGGTGCGGTGGTCGATTCATAAGATAAATTTGCTCCCCTAAAACATAATCTCTTCTGCCACATTCAGGACAAGGAGCTTTAATCAGGTCTCTGAGGTTTATAGGCAAAATATCACCGATTGTCCTGCCGTGCTTCAAACATACAGTAATACACGAGAAATTCTGAGCCGGTATGGAAGTTTAACTGACCGGAACAATATTTAGGCATGCCATGCATGAATATTACACAAACAATGCACCTGATAAGCGGAAAATTCCAAAGGCTAAACACTTATGGCTAAAGGTTTCCCCAGAGCGTCAAAACATAACGCCAAAGAATTGAGATTAGTAGATTTTCTGAAACTCAGAATATTATTTAACTGCTGCCTGGAGACTCCAATGCGTCTGGCTAATTCTGCAGGTTTTACCATTAAATCATACATGGTATTGCGAAGCATGATTTTTAAGGCTGTGTCATAACCGACATCGATAATATAACGGCTTCCGTCATCAACGACCTGCGGTTCAGGAATTCTTTTCTTAAACTCGACCAAACCTTCAATATAGTCATAGATTACAGCTCTTGCCATCATATGGGCTTCTTCCAAATCACGCCCCTGACTTAAGGCTCCTTCCCAACCTTTGCCGTCTATATTGATGATAAAGAATTTATCATCTTTTTCAATTTTTGCTGAATATTTTAAATAGTCTTTTACATTCATTCTTTTTCCTCCACGCCTCATCAGCCTTATGTTATTGATTATACTTCTATTCAGTATAATGTAAAGCATTATATTTACATGTAATACATAATATATACATGTAAATTATTTTAAAATGCTTTAAGAAATTGAAATCGGATGGAATAAACTAAAAAGGCACGAAATGGAGTGACCACCATAAGCAGAACAAATAAAACTCATGCTTATTCTCGGGCTGAATTATTTATCCTCAAATATTTTGGTGTCCTTAAACCATTACGCCTGACGGGAGAGGTCTCCGCTATTTTCAGGATCAAGAGTCAGAAAATCACGGAAGGTGGATATGATGAGGCTTATCGATACGTCCTGGTCTCATAATGAGCAGTGCTGTGGCAGCCGATTCCTTAAACAAGGTTCTGATAAGAGCATTACCTGAACAGGTAATACATTTGATAAATATTCCGTTAGGCAGGTCATTTTTTTGAAATACACGATTATGCTCCGAAAGTAGAATGATAACCGTAGTCCGGATTTATTCCGGCGTATGTTTGGATTTTTGTTTCGAAGGAGTTTATCATGAAAGTTGAAGCTGCGTTTATTTTTGTTGCACCGGAGACTGAAAGTTCCATGCACGGCTGTGATATCAGCACTCCTGTTCTTAATCTTCACGTTGTTGGAGTCGGCAGTTATGCCGAGGGAGCTGAGGTCGCCAAGAAACTTGTTGATCAGGGAGTCGGTGCCATTGAACTGTGTGCAGGATTCGGTAATGAGGGAACTGCTCTCATTTCCAAAGCCGTAGAAGGCAGAGCCAAAGTCGGTTCCGTTAAGTTCGACTGTCATCCGGGGTTTGATTTCAAGAGCGGTGACGAGCTGTTTGCATAATTACCATGGAGGAAAACATGAAGAACCGGCTAGGAATAGTTAGGTTGAATGACTGTGAGCTTATCAGAGGTCATGGTCAGGCAAAGCTTCCCGAACATACTCATAAGAGTTTTACGCTGGTTCTTATTCTTGACGGGAATCCTGAGATTTCCGTTAATGGAAAAAACGTGGTATCGGAGGCGGGAACGGTTATTATTCTGCCTCCGGACAACTGTATATCGATGAAGTCGGAGAGTACATATGATTACTGGTCACTTTCCGTTCATGACGGCTCATGCAGGAGAATAATGAACCTTATTTCAGAAACTCCGCAGGTTTTTAAGGATTCAGGTTTTATTTTAAGTCTCTTTCTCCGTTTTGAGACTTTTTCCTCACAGACTGATTTCGTGGATACGCTTGCATGTTTTCTTCTTGATAATTTTCCGCAGAACACTGGGACCGTAAAAGATACGGCATGTGTGGCGGAAAAGGCAAGAGCTTATATTGAAAACCATGTCAGGGACGAAATATCGATTTCCGATGTTGCTTCATTTCTCAACGTTACTACGGGATATCTTTCAAGAGTTTTCAGAAAAAGCATGCACATTACTCCGAAGCTGTATCTGATACAGTGCCGTCTCAGGGAGGCCAAAAAAGAAATGCTTGATAAGGGTAGCGATGCTGATATTGCCTACGGTACAGGTTTTGCATCTCAAAGTCATCTTTGTACCGTGTTTAAAAAATACATGGGCATCTCGGTAGGAGACTATGAGAGAATTGTCAGAACCAAAAAAATGTCGTGAGAATTCCTGATAAGGAAAAGACCTGACTGAACGTTCTTATTCCGGGAAAAACTTCCGTGAAGGCATGAAGTAAAAGGGGAAAGACTCTTTGGAGCCTTTCCCCTCATGATTTGACTGGTTTTATACAGCCTGATTATCAGCTGTTTTCCTGCAGAAACTTTTCAGCATCTAGGGCTGACTGACAGCCTGTTCCCGCAGAGGTTATGGCCTGTCTGTAATGGGAATCGGCACAGTCTCCCGCTGCAAATACGCCGGGTATGCTCGTAGATGTCCTGTATTTAGGATCGGTGCCGGTAATAATTGTTCCCTCATCAGTCTGAACCTGATCTGCAAAAATTCCGGTATTAGGAATATGACCAATGGCCACGAAAACACCGTTTACGCTTATTTCCTCTTCTTTTCCGTCCTTGTATTTTACCTTTACTCCGGAAACTCCCTGCAGATCACTGCCAAGAATGTCTGAAACCACTGCATTGTATACCGGGGTGATTTTCCCCTCTGTTATCTTCTGCTGAACTCGGTCGATAACGGCTTTTTCCGCTCTGAATTCATCACGGCGGTGAACCAGATAAACATTGCTGCATATGTCCGCAAGGTAAAGGGCTTCCGTAAGAGCGGTGTTGCCGCCACCGATTACGGCTACCGGCTGATTTCTGAAAAAGAAGCCGTCACAGGTGGCACAGGCACTGACACCGTTGCCCTTGAATTTTTCTTCGGATTCCAGTCCGAGATACCTTGGATTTGCCCCGGTGGCTATTACCAGAGTGTCAGCCTGATATTCTCCGGCATCACCCTTCAGTGTAAACGGACGGTTGCTTAAATCAGCCTCATGAATTTCATCGCTTATGAATTCGGCTCCGAGTGATTTTGCATGGTTAATCATTTTTTCCATCAGATCATACCCGGAAATAGAGGTTTCTCCCGGCCAGTTCTGAATATCAGGAGTCTGGATGAGCTGGCCTCCTTCAGACATTCCGGTAATGACAACGGGATTCAGATTTGCTCTTGCGGCATAGATTGCTGCGGTACATCCTGCAGGGCCGGAGCCGATGATTATGATTTTATTTTTTGACATGAATGTAACTCCTGTTTTGTTCAGTAGCGAAACGAATTCCGGTTAAGTGCTTATTATTGTGGCGGATATCTGTCCGCAGTAATCCGGATTCTGTCTCATGAGCAGTAACCGATAAGACTGTCTTCCGTGTGTTAATTATAGAGATATTCGGACAAAATTACAGCAGGAAAAACCTGACATAATTCTGAAATCTGATTTTTTTAACGGAATGATATAAAAAAAAACCGGCTGCCTTACGGGATGGCGGCCGGGATGTTCCTGCGTTAGGAAAAACTCAGTGGATTAGTCCAGGAATTCAGATTCTTCCTCTTCTTCCCCCGGAAAATCCGCTTCATTGTCTGCATCTTCCTGAGGGGCAGGCATTGGCTTGTAGGCCGGAGCGTTTTTCAGGAAGACGGCGTGTGATACATTGTCGAGTTCAAACCAGGTAACATAACCGTCACCGTTAAGGTCAGCTGAACCGAGTGCGGTAATGAACTGCTTTTCGGAAGCGATATGCTTCTTTTCAGCTTCGATGAAATTTGCGTATTCATTCTTGTCGAGCTTATAGTCCTTATTGGTGTCAAAAGCCTTCAGAACGAACATTGCAGGGCATGGTGCCGGACCGTTCTTTGCGCGCAGACCGAAGTCCCTGCCGTGTTTTACGTTCTTTCTGTCTCCCTTGGCGTATTTATAAGTCTTGCCTGCCTTCTTGGCGTCAGTCTTCTTTGCCTCGTCGGCATCCGTTGCAGGAGCTTCAGGCTTTGGCATGATTACGGCAAGTTCATCAAGGGTAACAAAACCGTTCTTATCCGCATCTGCCTTTTCAAATGTGAGGAGGCCTGATTCATGTTTTGCTGCTTTTTCAGTAAGCTTCTGAGTCATGGTCTTTACTTCAGATGCATTCAGAGCACCGTCTCTGTCGGCATCAAATTCGGCATAAGGGGATGAGAATCCACGATGGTGACCGTGATGATGACCATGGGTTGATGCTGAAGCATAGCCGCATGCAAGAACGGCTGAAACGGTTAAGGCGGCAATTAAAGTCTTTTTCATTTTTCATTGTCCTCTTATAGGTTTATTCTGGTGTTTCCTGAGGATTTACATCAGCTGAAGTTTACGGCTGTATTCCTCTCTGAACATGGTTTTATTATATAAAGTTTAAGAACATAACCTGTGTCAGAATCATGCTATTTTGTGACAAATTGTAACAATGATTAAAGAGTGTCAACGAAGGCATTGAAAGGATGATTCACAACTGATGCGGCAATATCATGAGTTTTATGGGAGTCGTAAAAATCAGATTCACGTGAATGTACTCCAGATTCATTTTTTTATATGCGGTACGGATGAGTGGCTGGTTGTACTATGATGAAACAATACCTAAACAAAAAAGTACAGAAACAAAAAAGAGGCACAAATGCCTCTTTTGCCTGTATGGTAGTAACCGGTTAAATACTGTATTCGATAGGGTAGGTGTGCTTCATGTTGAAGGTTTCAAAAATAATGTTCCTTATCTTCTGAAAATCCTCTGACGTTCTGTCACGTCCCGGTCCCAGATTTATTGTCAGTACCTTTTTTACCATTCCTGGATTTGGAGTCATCACCACAACCCTGTCAGCCAGATATACGGCCTCATCTATGTCATGGGTTACGAAGATGATGGTTTTTCTTTCCTTTTTCTGAATGGACAGGATGTCATCCTGAAGCTTCATTCTGGTAATGGCGTCAAGAGCACCGAAAGGTTCGTCCATGAAAATAATGTCAGGGTCGGCGGTGAGAGCTCTAGCAATGGCGACTCGCTGCTGCATGCCTCCAGACAGCTGGTGAGGAGAGCTGTCTGCAAAGTTTCCCAGACCGACGAGATCAAGGTATTTCTGAGCTGTCTGTCTTCTTTCGGCTGCCGTGAGTTTTTTGTTTGACTCAAGTGCCAGTTCCACGTTCTTTATGACGTTTCTCCATGGTAGCAGGCCGTAGTTCTGAAATATGGTCACGTTTCTGGTTGAGGGTTTCTTAACTTCCTTTCCGTCAATGGTAATTGAGCCTGATGTAGGAGTGTCGAAACCTGCAATGGCGTTAAGAAGAGTGCTTTTCCCGCAGCCGGAAGGACCCAGAAGACAGATGAATTCTCCCTTTTCTATGGTCAGGTTTACGTTATTGAGTGCCGTGAACAGTTTACCCTTGTGGGTGAACTGCTTGTTTACGTTGCTGATGTTTATGTACATACCGTTACTCCTTCTGCAGTCCCCATTTCTTAAGAATCTGAGCTTCACCGTATTTGAGTGCGGCGTCAAGCAGCAGACCGATCACGCCGATTACCACGATGTCGGCAGCCAGAATGTCGCATCTCAGGTTGTTGCGTGCATCGATGATAAGATAGCCAAGTCCGGACTGTGTACCGATCATTTCACCGCACACGAGAAATACCCAGGCAGAACCGAGAGCCAGATGAGTTCCCGCCGTTATCTGCGGAAAGATGGCAGGAAATACTATTTTCCAGAATATTTCGATTTTGCCGACACCGAAGTTTTTGGCCACCTTAAGATATATTTCCGGAATGTTCTTCACGCCCACGGCGGTGGATATGAGTACCGGGAAAAAGGCGGCAATAAAGATTGTCACGATTGCCGGCATGTCACCTATGCCGAATGCCAGCACGATGAAAGGCATCCAGGCAATGGGGGATATCGGACGCAGCAGCTGAATTATGGGGTTGGTGAATTTGAACAGAATGTCAAACCAGCCGATGATAATTCCGCCTATGACTGCCGAGGTTACTGCCAGAATGAATCCCACGGCAAAGCGTGTCATGCTGGACAGAACATGTTCCCCGAGCGTGCCGTCACCGATGATTTCCAGAAGGGCTCTGAATGCTGATGCCGGAGACGGAAACAGCGCTTCGTTAACACCTGACAGACGGACGGCAAGATCCCATACCGTTATAAAGAGTATGAAGGAGATGACTACGTATGTCAGATTTATTCCTTTTTTATAAAGGTAACGTAATAATCCGTTATTCAACATTTCTCACTATGTCCTCATAAGGTACAGGGTTTTCGGAAAGACCGTACTTTTTAACCTTTTCGGCGAGCTGGTCGTAGTTTTCCTTCCTGATTTCAAGATTGTCATAGGAAATCCACTTGAGGGATACGTCCAGAGTATCGCTGGTGACCTTGAAGTACTTTGAGGCAAGCTCTTTTTCGTGTTCATGATCGTGTTCAAGGTTGAGACCGCCTTCCTTAAGGGCTTTTACAAGACGTGAGGCAAGTTCAGGATATGCACTGAGGAATTTTCCGCTTAAGGCAAAGCCGCAGCAGATTGAGTCAGGCCACAGATCCTTTGAATTGTAGAGAACCTTACCGATGTTGAGTGATACCGCCTTGGCTCCGAAAGGTTCGGCAACGCAGTATCCGGCAATCTGTCCGGTTGCAAGGGCGGAAGGCATTTCAGGAGGGGCCATTTCCACAATGTTAATCTCACTTATGTCCACGTTTTCCCTGGCAAGTGCTTCGTTCAGGAGAATGAAGTGGGATGACTGTCTGTGAGGGATTGCAAAGGTTTTTCCTTTAAGATCCGCCGCATTGCCGATGTCATTTCCAACAACGATAACGTTGCCGTCCCTGTGGGCGAGGGAGGCAAGATATACGTCAACTCCCTGTTCCCTGGCTTTCATTACCAGTTCAACAAGAGCCACAGCCGCGTCAACGTTGCCTGTGTTGAGGGCATCCATGAGTTCAGTCCATGAACCGAACTTCACGAGCTCAATGTTAAGACCGTCCTTTTTCAGCTTTTCAATTTCAGCCGCTTCAAAACCGGCAAGTGAATGGGTTATGGGCAGATAGGCAATCTTGATAACCTTCTGTTCGGCGGATGGGGCAGCTGAATCGACAGCCTTTGCCGGAGTAACTGCAGCCGGTGCGGCAGCCTGAACCTTCTGAGACTGACCGGCGTTACCGTCAGAGGCATCTCCGCAGGCCGTAAGAGACATAAGAAGTGATAGGGCAAGGGTGGCGTATATGTTCTTTATCTTAATCATACTGTTTCTCCTTATTGTTATTTTTTTTAGTTATGTTTTCCGTTGTGTTTTCCGGGGCGTTGCTGCTGCCTCCGGAGCTTTAAAATTTAAAACCTGTAGTGGACTAGCCTTCCGAAGATACTGTTTCAGGTTCCTTTTTTTCCGGCATCAGGATTGAATCCGGAACGAACCACCCGAGGGCTCGTCTTTTTACAATCATGTCATCAACAATCTTTTTACCGACCAGAACAGGATCCGTATTCACGTACATTACTGATTTCAGCTTCTCTCTGGTGCCTTCCTTCAGGAATTCGATAATGTTCTTTGAGCCGTGGATCTGAGCTTCAACGCAGTGATATGAGTTAACGCCCATGAGACGGAATCCAAGTGCGGCATCAACGCCTTTTTCGTTGCTCCATTCCGGAGAAGCAAAACCGAACGGCATTTCATATATGAATTTGCCTGCCGCACCGGCGATACCTCCAAAAATTCCGGAAGATCTTGTATTGTCGATGCATTCACCGACATGCCATACCGGAGGCAGATCCGGCTTCAGGAATTCCCTTAGTCTGTCACCTGCCTTGTCGAAGCCTGACTTCGCACAGTAACCGAGCTTCATCAGCGGGAATGACGCACATCCGTTGGACAGAATGAGAACATTGTTTTTCAGAAGCACGTCGGCCACGTCGATGATGGCTCTTTCATACACGACCTTGGTGTTGTTACAGCCGACCATGTTGACAATGCCGAGAATCTGACCGCTTTTTAAAGCTTCCAGCAGAGGACCGAAGCTTCCGAATTTTCTGCATACGTACTCAACTGAGAATCCGATTTCCGCTTCAACCTCATAAGGAGGAATGTAGACAGGTATGCCTTTGCGCTGTTCGAAGCTTTCAATGGCTCTGAGTACGATTCTGTCGGCAAGTTTTGCCGCCTCATTTATGTTTGAATGACGGTGGTCAAACTCAAAGCGCTCCGCTCCCGGCAGACGGGCACTTTCGGAGGTGGTAATTACCGCTGTTCTGAAGCAGTGGGCAACATCCATGATTGCCGGATATACGTCCTGTACGTCAGCTACCCAGAGATCAAGGGCTCCCGTACCGAGAACAAGTTCCGCGGATACGGCGTTGGACAGAGGTATTACGCCGGCATATCTGTACATTGCCGCAAGACCAGAACAGCATATGCCGTAGAATCTTATTCCCAGAGCACCTTTTTCCTTGGCCAGCTTTATCATTTTTTCGCTCTGGCCTGACTTTACAATCTGACTGACGAGAAGCGGCAAATGACCGTGAACCGCAATGTTCACGTAGCCTTTTTTGAGAGCACCGAGATTCACCATGGAGGTGACTCTGTCACCGACACCGAAAAGACAGTCTGTAGCAATGTTGGTGGCAACCACGCCGGTGAATGTAAAGGCAAGACCGCAACGCAGGAACTGCTGCATGATGGATCTCCAGTCACCGTCGATGCCGCATCCTGTCTTATGGTAGGCTTCAAATACCTCGTGGTATGCGCTTATCGGAATAATATCAAGCTCTTCCCATACCTGCTGTCTTTCTTTTGGCGCCAGAGCCCTGATTGTTTTATAGTCATCAGGTACTGCTCTGGACAGATCCTCAAGCAGTGTGTCCGCAAGTTCGGATGCTACCTCATTAACGCTTCTGTTTTCGGTTTCAATGCCGAAGGCTTTTGCAGTACTGAAAACCTTCTGTGCCCCGATTATAGGAACGTCAAGTTTACCTTCAGCAGCCCACTTAAGGTTCAGAATGACTTCGCGGGCATGCATGCCGTGCTGAGCGGCTCCGGCCGCTCCGGCACGTAACAGGTTGCGGGCAACGATAAGGTCTGCATCGGCACCGCAGACGCCTCTGTTTGCTTTAGGCGTAATACGGCAGGGCCCCATGTTGCAGATTTTGCAGCAGATGCCCGCCATGCCGAAGTTACACTGCGGTTTCTGTCTGTCAAAGCGGTCAAACGCAGTGTCAAAGCCGATTTGTTCGGCTCTGAGAATCATGTCCCTTACGGCAGGATCCGGAGTGTTATCGATGACGTCCTGCTTTGAAGGGAAGGTTTTTCTGTATTCATTAACGGCCTTGGTGTAATCCTTTATGAATTCAAGACCGTCATCCTCACTTTCGGTTTCTCCGTGGTGATCGCCTTTAAGGATAACGGTGGGAATACCATGTTCATCAAAGCCTATGATGTTTCTGTGTGAATGAAAATGACTGAGACCTCCGTGGGAATGATTATGTCCGTGATCATGATAATGATCGTGTTCATGTTCATGGTCGTGCGGATGGCTGTGAGCGTGGCCGTGTAATGCGCCGACAGCGGTGTCTTCGACTTCTGCCGTTCTGATTATTCCATTGATTACAGGTGCTTTTGAGGACTCAGACATTATCGTATTCTCCGTGTGTTAGTAACCTTTGCGGTTTAAGCCTTGACTGCAGCGACTCTGGCAGTGATTAATGCCTTCCAGGCAATAACAATGAACCAGACCAGGACGGCAAGTCCCGTAACGGATGCGGTAAGCAGCAGATCGTCCACTACATCCTCTGCCGTCATTGCAAGGGCTTCAGTTCCTTCCTCTTTCAGTTCAGTGTAGAGGTCCACGCTCCACATCAGCATGCTACCGTAGAACATGTAGCAGAGAGCCGAGAAACAGAATCTGCCGTTTCTGTCCTTAATATATCCAATGGTGGAAATAAGGCCGCCAATAAGCATGAAAAGTACAAGTATCATAAAACCCCCTTATTTAGTTTGCGGCTCTGCCGTCAGAAAGACAGTCTGCTGCTTCTGATGTGAAAAAGGATTTAAGACCGGCATAGGCAATATAAGACACGGTTACGAGTACTGCCATCGGTACGCCGACCTGCCACAGCTCTTCTATCATTACTTCCGTGTCCTCAGGTGTCTGCATGGCGGTAATGTACGGAAAGTGGAAGGTTATCTCTCCGTGCCAGACGTGTTCAAGAGCCAGCAGAAGAGAGCCTCCGAAAAGAAGCTTTGAAAGCCCGTTCAAATGCTTTCGGAGGGACTGAACCTTGCGGTTCCGGCTTTTACTGAGTGCAACGGATGTTAGTGTAAGCACAGCGGCTTCGGCGGTTGGAATAAAAAAACAGCACATTTTGGATCCTCGTTCATATTTTTGTATTCTGAAAACAGCACTCAGACAGAATTTTCCAAAAGCGTATTAAAGGTAATCTGCCTGATCAGGTGAATTTGACCTGTGTTCATCGGGGTTTTAAGAATGTCCTAAAAACCTAGCGAGATACTGTGGTATGCATGATACATAATTATCGTTCGGTAATCAATACTAATTTACTCGAGATTCCCACTTGTTTTAAAGTGAAAATAACAACATAACCCATATCCTAGGCGGTTTGGGTGTTTTTTAAAAACATGTATTGATTTTTGGATGAAGTTTTTCTCTATGAAAAAACTGCTG
>Ga0256405_10002130_pt1 | contig 47928 bp, 30 predicted proteins | sample RumenRJG_02DNA_FD_189096 | JGI IMG/M metagenome (GOLD analysis project Ga0256405, IMG submission 189096) | Bovine rumen microbial communities from Lethbridge, Alberta, Canada - RJG_02 | ecosystem: Host-associated > Mammals > Digestive system > Stomach > Rumen | place: Canada: Alberta...
GAACTTCTCGGAGAAGAATTCGGAGATTTCTATTCCCTCCATCATCTCGGGGAAACCGCTTTTGATGCCCAGGATCGTCAGGGGAATCATCACGGCGTAGTATAATTCATCGGCGGAGAGAATGTCGGAGAAAACGTCGTCGGGCCTGTACGCTCCTCCTCCGCAGATCGTTTTTGTGAGGTTCAGAGTTCTCTGTACCCCCGCATCGCAGTCATTCTCTATGTATTTCTGAGTCGCAAGTGCGTAGGAGGCCCCTTGCGAACAACCTACGTTGTAAAGGCTGTATTCCTCCGCCAGCCCGATTTTCCTTTGTTTGAGAAACTCGATGGCGGCAAGCGCTCCGTCCGTGGTCTGGCGTGCAACTACCGGATGAATCATGTATGGATGCGTCTTGTCGGAAGATATTCCGTAACCTTCGAGGTCCGGACGGATGAGTATGAGATCGTCCGTTACGAATGCCGACGTGAGGCCGAGAGATTCGGTCGCACATGCTTTCCCGTCGAGGTGAGTGTACGGGTTGTCAAGCATTATCCTGGAGCATTTATGGCTCCAGCTGTTCCCTACAGGAAGGATTACGGATTCGGAAAGAGTTATGGGTCGCCCTGCTCCGTCGATGCTTGTGTAGTGCAGGATGTAATTCTTGAAACCCCACGTAGCGCTGGAGAAGCCGGCCTCCTCCTTCATGGTTTTCGCCAGGGAATTCATCTTTGCCCGGATCATGATTTTGAGCGGGCCGGAATACCAGAACTTGCTGACCCCCGGAAAGGAGGCATCGTCGATTATGGCGGTGGGAAAATCCTTGTAGCTGTAGTAGGTGGAATCTACCAGAGTGCAGAGCAATTCGTTCTTCTGTTCCGGATGGATCGCCCGTTCAGTCTTCTGGCATCCTGCAATGATGAGGATGACGGCCAATGATATCAGATTTGCTCTTTTCATGCTATAAAAAAAACCAACGAAGTCTTTTCGTCGGTTTTAGTGTGGAGAATAGGGGATTCGGACCCCTGACCTCTTGCATGCCATGCAAGCGCTCTACCAGCTGAGCTAATCCCCCTTTTGTTAGGAGCTCCGCCCCTAAAATACCCTGCGGCCTGTCCGCCTTTCCGGCTTTCTGCGAAAGCCCCGGCCCGGCCGGCCGACTGCTGTCGGCACGAATGGGGACTGCAAAGATAGTTTATTTTTGTGTTTCTGCAAAAAAATATTTCAACCTCTCTCCATCTCCCTACGCATATCCTTCTCCTTGATCGACTGCCGCTTGTCGTATTCCTTCTTGCCGCGGGCGAGGGCGATGTGGAGTTTTGCGTAGCCGTTGTCGGCGATGTAGAGGCGCACGGCCACGATGGTCAGGCCTTTTGTCTTTACCGCCAGGGCCAGGTGCTTGAGTTCGCGTTTGGTGAGCAGGAGTTTGCGGTCGCGGGTGGGCTCGTGGCTGTTCCAGCTGCCCCAGAAGTAGGTCGCGATGTTCATCCCCTTCACGTAAAGTTCTCCGTTCACGAAGTAGCAGAATGCGTCCTGCAGGGATGCCTTGCCTGCGCGCAGGCTCTTGATTTCCGTACCCACCAGCACAATGCCGGCCTCGTAAGTCTCGATGAACTCGTAATCGAAACTTGCGCGCTTGTTGCGTATCTGTATGGTACTCTTGGCCTTCGGCATAATGGACTGCAAAGGTAATAAAACTTGCTCAAATAATCGCTCCCTGCGCGTAACATGGAAAAAACTGCTACCTTTGCATGGTTATGCCGAAATTCCGAAAACCTCTCCCGGCGGAGCTGCCGGACCCGGAAACAATCGATGTGCAGGCGCTGGCGGCCGAACTCAGGGCCGGCAGTCTGGACATGATTTGCGTTCTGGGGCCCACCGCATCCGGCAAGACCAGGTATGCAGTGCGGCTGGCCCGCGAGTTGGCTGCGCTGGGGCTACCTGCCGAAATCATCTCCGCCGATTCCCGCCAGGTATACCGGGGGATGGATATAGGCACGGGGAAAGATCTGGCGGAATACGGCGAGATTCCTTATCATGTGATAGACGTGCGCGAGGCCGGGACCCAGTACAATGTCTACGATTTTACACAGGATTTCCGGAGCGCGTATGAAGATATCCGCTCCCGCGGATGCGTGCCCATACTCTGCGGCGGCACCGGCCTGTATATCAATGCGGTGACTGCAGGATACGACTTCCGCAGCCACAAGCCGCTCAGTGTGACGGCTACTGCCCGAACGGAAAAGATACCCCGCACCTACTTCATCGGCACGCTGGTCAGCCGCGAGTTGCGCAACGCCCGCATCGACGCCCGCCTCCGTGCCCGTCTGCAGGAGGGGATGACAGACGAAATCCGCGGTCTGCTGGAGCGGGGTGTCCCTGCCGAAACCCTTATCGGCTACGGCCTTGAGTATAAGTATGTTACCTTGTTTCTGCAGGGGGAACTCTCCGAGCAGGAACTGTTCGAAAAACTCTCCATCGCCATCCACCAGTTCGCGAAGCGCCAGATGACCTGGTTCCGCGGGATGGAGCGCAGCGGAGTAAGAATCCATTGGGTAGAAGTATGAAAGAGATCTATTTTGCAGGGGGATGCTTCTGGGGAACAGAGCACTTCTTCTCCGGGGTCGACGGCGTGATTTCGGCCGTCAGCGGATATGCACAGGGAAATCCGGATTTCGCTGGCCGTCCCTCGTACGAGCAGGTTTACACCGATACCACCGGCTTTGCGGAGACGGTCCGGGTGTGTTACCGTCCGGAGATAATCTCCCTTCGCCTGCTCGCGGAACTGTACTTCGACATCATCGACCCCCTCAGCCTCAATCAGCAGGGGCACGACATAGGCACCCGCTACCGCACCGGCATCTATTATTCGGATCCGGCCGATCTGCCTGTGCTTCAGGAGGTTTACTCTGCCGTCGAGGCCCGCGTAGGGCAGCCTCTGGAGGTTGAACTCGAGCCTCTGCGCTCGTTCTTCGAGGCGGAGGAGAGGCATCAGAAATATCTCGACAAGAACCCCGACGGCTACTGCCATCTGCCCTTGCGGACCTTCAAGTATCTGCGTCTGTATCAGGATGTCGCCGCTTTGCTTGGGGATGAACCGGATCCCGTCGCACGCATGGCCGAGACCGCCGCTCTCATCTATGAAAGGATGAAGTTTTTCTGGGTGGGATTCTATATCGTGCGAGGCAGCGAACTGGTCCTCGGGCCTTTCCAGGGTCCTCCCGCCTGCCTGCGCATCGGCTATGGCCGTGGAGTCTGCGGCACCGCCTGGAAGGAAGGCCGCACCATCGTCGTCCCCGACGTCGAAGCCTTCCCCGGGCACATCGCCTGCAGTTCCCTTTCTCGCTCCGAGATAGTCGTACCAGTACAGTCGGCCCCTTGTGGGTCACTGACGGACCCTTTGCCCGTCGCGGATGGCATAAGCGCCGTCCTGGACATCGACAGCACCTCCCCCTCCACCTTCGACGACACCGACGCCCTCTGGCTCGAGAAAATTTGCGGGCTGCTGTAAATGCCTCTGCGCGCTGCAGCACTTAAGTGGTTGATAATCCGTACTTTCCCTTAGGGAGAATCGGCGATTTCGACCGATTCTCTCACCGGAAAGTTATTGATTTTCAGTAGTTTGGGTGCTGCGGGGAAGATGCAGAAACTTGTTGATACTGCTATCTTTTATTCCGTATTGCGTAGAAAACACTGATTTAAGATAGTTCAATGTATTGTCGTCCAGTTTCTCAACATCGATTTTTGTTGTTTTGCAGTATGAACTCAAAACTTCGATCATTGTCCTATAACAGGAATGGTCCCCACAGTCATCCTTCAAATCGAATTCATTGCCGGCGTTTGACTCTATAGCGACCAAGGCCTTGTCAAAACTGCCATATAAAGATATAATTGCTTGATAATCAAGGAAATTATATTTATAAATGATATAGTCAATTATTTGCTTTCTCTCCTTTTTGTTCAGGCCGGAAAATATTCTTCTTTGTGTCAGATAATCTATATACTCATCGTTGCCGAATTTGATATCGACGAGACGCATGGCGCGTATCATCCTGCGACTCCTCTCTCTATTGACTATGGCTTCCGAAAATGGATGAGGGTTGTTATAATATGCCAATAGTGTCCATCTGTTTTCAATGGCGTTGCGATTCATTTTGCCGGCGACACAGTTGTTGACAACATAAGCTATATTCCCCAGAATGCGTTTAACGCCATTCTTTACGGAAAACCCGAATGAGTGATGCCATAATGGCCCTTTTCGGCCATATTCTTTATTGTAGGTGTGTGCAGTTGAAACACCGACTTGCCTTTGGAACAGAGTCAGCCGTTGCCTCGTTTCATCCAAAGCAGTTGCATGTGTATGGTTGAACATTATGGAGAAGCCGACAAAAACAATTTCCATCCGTCTGGCGAAGACACTGAAAGTTGTGAAATACATAATGCAGTCCTCGATCCGGTAAAAAATACCCCACCAGTTTTTCCCTTTCGCAAATAGATGATGTGCTTTCATAACAAGCCGATTTTTAGCGAATATAAATAATAGTTCTTCCCCGGTCAATCAAAAACATAAATAGTGATGAAATGTTTTCGACATGTATTTATCAGCATATTTAAACTATTGAGAGTAAGCATATTATAGCTATTTGCCAAAAACTTGCAAATGGGAAGATTGTGACGAAAATACAGATGCCCGGCCATGTTTGCTTGCATAATCGCATTGTTTCAGTACTTTTGCAGTATGTATTCATTCACTTGCGACTATACCGAAGGGGCGCATCCGGAGATACTCCGGGCCCTTACCGAGACCAACATGCAACAGGAACCCGGGTATGGGGAGGATTCTTTCTGCGCTTCGGCGAAGAAGAGAATCAGGGAAGCCACAGGCTGCCCCGACGCGGATATCTTCTTCCTTGTCGGCGGCACCCAGACCAACAGCACGGTCATCGACGGACTGCTGGAGGGATGTCAGGGGGTACTGGCTGTTCAGACCGGACATATCGCCATACACGAGGCTGGAGCCATCGAATTCTGCGGGCACAAGGTCCTGACTTTGCCACAGCATCAGGGAAAGATGGATGCCGGGGAACTGAAGTCCTGGCTCGACAGCTTTTATGCCGACGGAACGTATCCCCACATGGTCCAGCCGGGAATGGTATATATCTCATTCCCAACCGAATACGGAACCATATATTCCCGTGCGGAGCTTGAAGGGATCAGAGATGTCTGCAAGCAGTACGGTCTGCCACTGTTCATCGACGGAGCCCGTCTCGGATATGGCCTGGCCAGCCCGGCAGCGGATGTGACCTTGCAAGACATTGCCGGTCTGTGCGACGTGTTTTACATCGGCGGCACGAAAGTCGGCGCCTTGTGCGGAGAAGCCGTTGTATTCCCGAAAGGAAACGCGCCGAAGCACTTCTTTACCCACATAAAGATGCACGGAGCCCTTTTGGCAAAGGGAAGACTGCTCGGTATTCAGTTTGATACACTTTTCACGAACGGACTTTACATGGAGATCAGCGCCCACGCCATCCGTATGGCCATGAAACTCAAAACGATCTTCGCAGAAAAGGGCATACCGTTCTACATTGATTCTCCGACCAACCAGCAGTTCCCCATCCTGACACCTTCTCAGATGGCGGAATTGGAGGGGAAGATCGCCTTCGAAATTTGGGAAAGACTCCCGGATGGCAGGGCTGTCACCCGCTTTGCCACCTCCTGGGCAACTAAGGAGGAATCTATTAAAACTCTGCAGCAGTTAATAGGTTGATTATTAGATAATTACTATAGGGAGAATCAGCGAATTTTGCCGATTCTCCCTATAGTAAGTTCTTGATAGACAGAGGGTTGGCTGCTGCGGGCGTTGGGGCTAAAGCGGGGACGGGCCGCTAAAGTCCGAATTCGGAGCGCAGGAGGTCTACGCTGTCGAGTTTTTCCCAGCCGAAGAACTGGATGCCGTCCTTGACGTAGGGTTTGCGGCCGAAATGACCGTAGGCGGCGGTGGGGGCGTAGATGGGATTCTTCAGGCCGAAGCGGCGCACGATGGCGGCGGGGCGGAGGTCGAAGAGCCCGCGCAACTTGAAGGCGATTTCGGCGTCCGGAATCACGCCTGTGCCGTAGGAGTTGACATATACGCTGACGGGTTCAGCTACGCCGATGGCATAGGCGAGCTGTACGAGGCATTCGGAGGCAACGCCGGCGGCTACCAGGTTTTTGGCAAGATAGCGGGCGGCGTATGCGGCGCTGCGGTCTACTTTGGAGGGATCCTTGCCGGAGAATGCTCCGCCGCCATGGGCTCCGCGTCCGCCGTAGGTGTCAACGATGATCTTGCGTCCGGTGAGGCCGGTGTCTCCCGCAGGGCCGCCGATCACGAATTTTCCTGTGGGATTGACGTGAAGGATGAAGTGGTCGTCGAATAGGGCGGCGATTTCCGCAGGCAGCGAGGCGATGAGGCGGGGGAGGACGATCTCCCGCACGTCCTTCTCGATGCGGGCGTGCATGGCTTCGTCGGTGTCGAATTCGTCGTGCTGGGTGCTGAGGACGATGGTATGTACGCGGACCGGTTTGTTGGTGATTCCGTCGAACTCTACGGAGAACTGCGCCTTGGCATCCGGCCGCAGATACGGCATGACTGCGTCGGCTTGCGGACGGGCAATGCCCGTACCGGGTTCCCCTTGCGGGACACGGACGGGCCCTTTGCCCGTAGCGGTGAGATCATGCCGTATCTGCGCCAGCACCTGCAAGAGCCTGTGCGACAGGTACAAAGCCAGCGGCATGTAGTCGGGAGTATTCTTGCAGGCATAGCCGAACATCATGCCCTGGTCGCCGGCTCCCTGCGACATCTCGTCTTCGCGCACGACGCCGCGGTGAATGTCGGCGCTCTGCCCGTGTATCGTGGAGATGATTCCGCAGGACGAGGCGTCGAATCCGTACTCGGCCTTGGTGTAGCCGATACGGGCGATGGTTTCGCGGGCGACTTTGTCGACATCCACGTAAGCGGAAGACTCGACTTCGCCGCCGACCACTACGAGCCCAGCCGTGCAAAAAGTTTCGCAGGCCACCTTGGATTCGGGGTCCTGCCTCAAAAACTCATCAAGAATCGAATCTGAAATCTGGTCGGCAACCTTGTCAGGATGCCCTTCCGAGACACTCTCGGATGTAAAGAGATAGTTCATTTTAGCATTTTTTTAAAATTACAGGGGTTGCAAGCAGTCAAATCTTTCCCCTTTCGGCCGCAAAGTTAACGAAAAATGTATTATCTTCGCACCGAAAAAACTTACATACAATATAAAAGTTTATGAAAACATTCTTCAAGAGACTGTCGCTGAGTATTTTAGCGGCTCTGTTTGTTGTTTCTGCCTACGCGCAGGTGACAACTACTTCTCTGGGTGGACGAGTCGTTGACGAAGGCGGCGAACCGCTTGCCGGCGCCGTGGTCAATGCAGTTCACACTCCTTCCGGAACTTCCTATTATGCTATTGCCAACGACAAGGGGCAGTATCATATCTACGGAATGCGTGCCGGCGGTCCTTACGCCGTGGAAATTTCCTTCCTCGGAATGAAGACCCAGAACTACACCGGCATTTCGCTCACCCTCGGCGAGCCCTACGTACTTGATGCTACAATGGCCAGCACCAACGAGCTCGAGTCTGTCACGGTTGTGGCAGAGAAGTCTTTCAGCTCTTCCATAACAGGCGCAGGTGCTTCTTTCAACCGCAGCCAGATGGAAAACACTCCTACGATCGACCGCAGCATCTATGACATCGCCAAGATGAGCCCCCAGGTGTCCAGCAACAAGGACGGCGGTATCTCCATCGCAGGTACCAACAACCGCTACAACGCCTTCTCCATCGACGGTGCGGATGCAAAGGACAGCTTCGGTCTTGCAGCTTCCGGAACCAACGGCGGACAGACCGGCACCAACCCTATCTCCATCGACGCCATTGAAGAAATCCAGGTTTCCGTAGCTCCTTTCGATGTAAGGCAGAGCGGATTCACCGGCGGTGCCATCAACGCCGTCACCAAGTCCGGTACCAACGAAGTGAAGGGTAGCGCATACGGTTTCTTCTTCAACGAGAACCTCATCGGAACCACTCCCGGCAACGAGCAACAGATGAAGGAGAACTTCAACAAGACAGAACGCGAGAAGTATGACGAGGAACTCTACCGCACCATCGGTGCCACCGTGGGAGCTCCTATCATCAAGGACAAGCTCTTCCTTTTCGTTTCGGCGGAATACTTCAATCAGTCGTATCCCAACGTCTATTCTCCCGATCTCGGGTCTTATGACAACACTGATCTCGTGAAGCCTGTCACCGTCGGAGGCAAGAATTACACTCACCTCACTTCGGACCTCGCCGCCGCGATGATCGACCATTACCAGAAGACCTACAATCCCAATGGCAATTTCTCCGAGAGCTACAGCCCCCATCAGGTAGAGACCCGCTCCATCAGCCTTCTGAGCCGCGTGGACTGGAACATCAACCAGGCCAACAAGCTTATGGTCCGCTATCAGTTGATGGATGCCGCCAAGGACAATTACAGCTCCGGACGCAATACCTACTACTTCAACAATTCCGGCTACAAGATGGCCACAAGGACACATACGGTCGTCGCCGAGCTCAACTCCCGTCTGAGCGACAAGATCCACAACGACCTCCGTGTATCCGCAGTGCTCGAGCGCGACCACCGCGAAGTGCCTTATCAGGGTGCCAACATGTACATTTCGGGAGAGAAGCCCGTGGTTGACCTCGGAACCGAGTACTCCTCCGGTGCAAACTCCATGGATTCCGACACCTGGACCCTCACCGACAACCTTTCCATCTTCGCCGGCGACCACACCTTCACTATAGGTACCGACAACAAGTACTACAAGTTCAACAACCTGTTCCTGCAGTACGCTTACGGTGGATATACCTATGCTTCCATCGCAGATTTCTTCGCGAATAATCCTTCCCAGTTCAACTATCGCTACGCCGATCCCGACCTCACCGGAGGCGAGCCTCTCTGGGCCGCTACCACTCATATCATGCAGCTCGGTTTCTATGCCCAGGATGAATGGCGAGTGAACAGGAACCTCACCCTCACCTACGGTCTGCGTGCAGATGCTCCCATCTTCCTCAACAAGCCTACCGAGAACCCCACGTTCAACGCCACGAGCTTTGCGACCGACAATAACGAATATGTAGGTGTCGTTCCCAAGACCAGCATCCTCTGGGCGCCCCGTTTCGGTTTCCGCATGTATCTCGACGATGCCCACAGGTCCCTGCTTCGCGGAGGTATCGGCCTCTTCACCGGCCAGGCACCTTTCGTATGGCTCTCGAACGCCTACAACAATACAGGTATGGAAGCCAAGTCCATCTCGGTCAACAATCCTGCAGCTCTCAATAGCGACAATACACCCCAGTATCCCGGCTTCAAATTTACCAGTACTCCTTACGATGATCTCGTAAAGACTGGCGTGTTCAAGGCTGGCAGTTCAGGTGCTACCATCAATACCATGAACGAGAACTTCAAGTATCCTCAGACCTTCCGTGTCAATCTTGGATACGATCAGAATCTTGGCAATGGATTCAAGTTTACCTTCGACGGACTCTTCTCCAAGACTCTGAACAATGTGATGTTTACCAACCTCGCGATCTCTTCCAATGCAAAGGTTTATGCAGTTAATCCCGCAGTTGCTGCAAGCAATCCCGAATCCGCCGCAGCTCCTTTCTACGCACTCAACAGCGGTGATTACTATGCAATCGTAGCCCTCACCAACACCAGCGCAGGTTACACCTACTCCCTCAGCGGCAAGCTCGAGAAGCATTTCGACTGGGGTCTCGACCTCATGGGCGCTTACACCTTCGGTCATTCCTACTCGGTCAATGACGGCACCTCGTCCGTTGCATATTCCAACTGGAAATACAACTACTCCGTCGACACCAACTCCGGCAAGGAGCTTTCCTACTCCAGGTTCGACCGCCCTCACCGCATCATCGCCATGGCTTCCTACACTTCTCCCAAGTATGCAGGATTCATGAGCACCAATGTCACCCTGACCTACGAAGGACAGAGCGGACAGCGCTACTGCTACACCTATAGCGAAGATGCCGACTTCAACGGAGACGGACAGAAGGGCAACTCCCTGATGTACATCCCTACAGTCGAGGAAATCGGCTACATGACCTGGTCTTCCGCAGAAGACGCCCAGAAGTTCGAAAACTTCATCCGCAGCGACAGCTACCTCAGCAGCCACCGTGGAATGTACAGCGAACGCAATGCCGGCATAGCTCCTTTCGAGCATCACTTCGATCTCCACGTTTCGCAGAACTTCTTCTACGACAAGAAGCACAACCGCAAGGTTGAACTCATGCTCGACGTGAAGAATATCAGCAACATGTTCAACCGTGCATGGGGCCTGTACTATGGTTCTGCATACAACCGCAGCGCCCTGAAGGTCACCGACGTCACCAAGGTGGGCGACGGATATGTTCCTTCTTACAAGTGGTACGGTCAGACCGCAGTCACCCTCAGCGACTTCTATTCCCGTTGGCGCTGCCAGCTCGGTCTCAGGCTCACTTTCTAATCTAAATCAAGAAGAAAATGAAAAATATAGTTAAATCTTTATTGGCCCTGGCTGCCGGCATGGTGATCGTCGCTTCCTGCGCTCAGGAAGAGGCTGAACCTCTCGGCTCCTCTGTATCTGCCACTCCGGCTGAACTCGTCGTCAGCGATACCGGCAGTTCCATAATCGGCACCATAGATGTTAAGGCCGATGGTATCTGGATTGCAACCTCGTCCAATGACGAGTGGTTCGAATATGCTCCCGCAAGCGGAGAAGGTGACGGCAAAATTACCGTATCCCTCAAGGAGAATGTCGATGAGAACAATGAGGTGGCCGGACCCCGTAGCGGATCCATCACCCTCATTTGCGGACAGTCCATGTTCGTGGTGACCGTCAAGCAGGCCGGCGAGCCCGGACTCGATGCTTCCCGCACATACAAGAAGGTGTCCAAGGCTGAAGAGATCGAGGAAGGAAAGGGCTATCTTTTCGTAGCCAATACGGGCTCCGCGCTCGTCGCAGGCAAGCCTTTCGCAGCCTCATCCGAAACATACTACTCCTACATCTATGGGGAAGACGTTACCGCCGAGGACGACATTATAGTGCGTCCCAACGCAAACAACGCCTACACTCTCGTAGCCAAGGGAGAGGGCTATGCGATCCAGCAGTCCAACGGCCGTTACCTGTTCCAGGCATCTGCCTACAATAGCTTCTATTCCACCGACAATCTTGAGAAGGCCGATGTATGGAAGATTACCCTGAATGAAGACGGAACCGCCAAGATCGAGAACCAGACCGTCGCCGGAAAATACTTCCAGTATTCCATCGGTTATTCTTCCTATGGCTCCTACGGCTCCGCGCAGGATGGCGCCGTTCTCCCTTCCCTCTACAAGGATTCCGCAGCCCCCAGCGATGAGGTCCTCACCGTTGCCGAAAGCACTATCGTAAAGGGTACCGAGACCGTCGCCAAGATCGCTGTCAAGTCCAACAAAACCTGGAAGGTGCGCAACCACGACGAGTGGATCAAGAGCTTCACCAAGGAAGGCAGCGGTGACGGCACCATCGAGATTACTTTCGATGCCAACGAGAGCTACGAGACAACTCGTGAGGCCAAGTTCCAGATTATCGGTGAGACCACCAATTTCTGGATTACCCTCACCCAGGACCACCTCTATGCTGTTATCGACTGCACAGTGGCCGAGTTCAAGGAAAAGGAAGTCGGCGACCAGCTCTACCGTCTCACAGGCAAGATCAAGGGAATCGTGAATTCTACCTACGGCAATATCTATCTGCAGGACGGTACCGGTTATGTATACGTCTACACCCTGTTCGAGAATGCCGACAAGGTTGCCAAGTCATTTGCTAATCTCGGAGTCCGCGAAGGAGACATCGTTACTGTCGTAGGCCCCCGTGACGAGTTCCCTACCGCGAAAGTCGAGGATCAGAAGATCCAGATGAAGAACGCATACTGCGAAAAGACTGTCAAGAGCCAGGACGTCACCGTCAGCGAGATTATCGCCGCACCTGTCGCAAGCACTTATCTTGAAAGCAAGTACTATCGTGTCACCGGTCTTGTTAAGTCCGTTGTCAGCGATACTTACGGCAATTTCTATCTCCAGGATGAGAAGTCCGACAAATACATCTACGTCTATGGCCTTACCGATGCTCCTGTAAAGAGCAACAACAAGTCCTACAAGAGCCTCGGCATCGCAGTCGGCGACCGTGTAACCCTGGTAGGACAGCGCGGACAATATCCCGGCGCCAAGGTTGAGGACCAGAAGGAACAGGTTTCAAACGCTTACTACATTTCGCACGAGACTCCGGCTCCCACCCTTGACATTTGCGAGCAGATTTTCGTGGATGCAGGTTACAAGATGGAAAATTACGTCCGTGCCGAGATTACCTGGACCCACAACGGCTTCTGGAATTCGACAGATAATGCCAATTATGCAAAGATCCAGACCGGACTGAGCAACTCCAGCCAGTTTGCAGCAACCCAGCAGTTCCACAGGAGTAAACTTCCTGTCGGAACCGTGATCGTGGTGCGTGGAGCTACCGAGGAGGTTGCCAACGGATGGATGTACCGTCCCGAGGGATGGCAGAGTGTGACAAGCAAGAACTCCGGCACCCGTCCGGACAATGTCACCGGCAAGAACAAACCCGTGGCATTGGTCGATGATGCATGGTGGGGCACTTCGTTCAACTACAGGGCCTTCAATGTCGCACGTGTCGGCAACCCCAATTTGACCGAGGCCCAGCAGGAAGAGCTCGAGCACATTTTCGGCATTTTCATTCCCAAGCCCCTGGCATCTACCGATGACATGCTCAAGGCGAATGGATATGATCCTGCGAAGTATACCAAGCTTGAACTGACCTACACCAAGGACGCGTTCTACAACTCCACCTCCGGCACCAATTCCAGCCTTGTCACCACCGGTTCAAATGTGGTCCAGTTCGTGGCTACGAGCATTGTGGAAAAGGCCAAGATTCCCAACGGTTCCCTCATCGTTGTCAACTATGGTTATCAGTACCGTCCCGAAGGATGGCAGACTCTCGGTTCGAAGAACACTGCCGCCCGTCCCGGCAATGTCGGCAACAATGTCGTAGTCGTCGATGACGCATGGTGGGGCACTTTCAACTACAGAGCTTTCAACCTCGCCAAGTTCGGCAATCCCAACATGACCACCGATGCAGAAAGGGACGCCGTAATCGCTGCATTCGCGGTTTACGTTCCCAAGAACTAATCTGCATAATCGCTATAATCGGCGCAGTCTCACTCGGGGCTGCGCTCTTTTTTTGTTTTATTCCGAAGGAATAATTATATTTGAAAGTTTAACCAGTGTTTGAACAACAAAACAGAATAAATTAATAACGCATTATGAAATTCAGATCAATCCTGGCCATTGCGGCCCTTGCCGTTTTTTCATTCACGGCTTGTGAGGAGACCGAAAACCTCGGAGAGGCAAAGGTCTCCGTATCTCCTGCAGAAGTCACATTTGATGCTACCGGAGAGAAATCCGAAGTGGTAGCCCTTACAGCTACCCGCGACTGGCATATCGAAAACAAACCGGACTGGGTTGTCGTCAATCCTTCTACCGGCAAAGCTTCTGCCGGCGATCAGGCGGTGACCATCTCCGTCGATCCCAACAAGAAGACTGACACCAATGCCGGGTTTGATCGCGAGGACGATATCATCTTTACAATTGGCCTTGCAAAAGCATCATTGCATGTCAAGCAGGCTGGCGAGGCCGGCGAGTATAAAGTTGAGCAGATTACCTGCGCCGAGTTCATCCAGAGAGCGGATTCGCTTACAGAGTATCGTCTTGTCGGCAAGGTGACCTCATCCGTCAACACTACCTATTGCTCGTTCGATATGAACGACGGCACAGCGACTGTAGTTGTCTGGACCGTGAACAACAAGGATGAGTGGAAGGACAAGGTAAAACAGGGCGGCACCGTTACCGTACGCGGCAAGTACACACTCTACACAGACAAGAACGGCAATCAGAAGCACGAGATGATTGATGCCTATATCGAAGATTTCGTTGCCGGTCAAGAAGAGGATCCTACGAAGGTCGAGCAGATCACCTGCGCTGAGTTCATCCAGAAGGCCGATCCCAATACCACCTACCGTCTTGTAGGCAAGGTCACATCTTCCGTCAATGCCACCTACTGCTCGTTCGATATGAACGACGGCACAGCGACTGTAGTTGTGTGGACCGTAAACAACAAGGATGAGTGGAAGGACAAGGTGAAGAAGGATGGCACTGTTACCGTACGCGGAAAGTATCTCAAGTATGAGAAGGACGGCAACGTCAAGCACGAGATGATCGATGCCTACATCGAGAAGTTTGAAGAAGGCACAGCCGAGCCCGAAGATCCTACGAAGGTTGAGCAGATCACCTGCGCCGAGTTCATCCAGAAGGCCGATCCCAATACCACCTACCGTCTTGTCGGCAAGGTTACATCTTCCGTCAATGCAACTTACTGCTCGTTCGATATGAACGACGGCACGGCAACGGTAGTTGTATGGACCGTGAACAACAAGGACGAGTGGAAAGACAAAGTAAAACAGGGCGGTACAGTCACAGTCCGTGGCAAGTATCTCAAGTATGAGAAGGACGGCAACGTAAAGCACGAGATGGTCGATGCCTACATCGAGAAGTTCGAAGAAGGCCAGAGCGGCGGAACCGACGAACCTGAGCTTGATCCTAAGGGAACAGGGACTCTGGAAGATCCTTTCAATGCCGATGGCGCCGCTGCATATATCAAGGCCAACGGCGACAAGGAAAGCACCGATGACGTCTATGTCAAGGGCAAGATATCTTCTGTAAAGAACACCTTTGACGCCGAGCATGGCACCGCAGTTTTCAATATCTCTGAAGACGGTTCGGCGACTGCTACCCAGTTCACTGCTTACAGCGTGCTTTATCTTGGAAACCGCAATTGGGAGGACGGTGACGCCCAGGTAAAAGTCGGCGACGAGGTCATTCTCTGTGGTAAGGTAACCTGCTTTAATGGCACATACGAAACCTCGAGCAAGAAGGCCTACGTCTATTCCATCAATGGCAAGACCTCCATCGAGCAAAGTGCCGCCTTCGGCGTCGAGAAGACCGAAATCACCGTCGGCGCCGCCGCAACTTCCGCGACCATCAATGTTACCGGAAATGTGAAGTGGACTGCCACCAGCGAAAAAGCGACTGTCAATCCCGCTTCCGGTGAAGGAAAGGGTGCCATTACGGTCAGTTTCGATGCGAATACCGATACCGAGAACGCCAAGACCTACACCGTGGTAGTGTCCACCACCGAAGAAGTGGCGACCAAGAGCTACACCGTGACAATCACCCAGGGCAAGGCAAGTGCCGCAGGAGCGACAGCATATACTCTCGATGGTGATGCAATCAAGGCTGCTCATACTGAAAGTTGGAGTTATACGAGTGGGGAGAAAAAGGTAACTGCGACAGATGGCAGTGAGTGGATACTTTTCAATACTTACGCCAGTAAGAATCAAGTTACAGTTCAGATGAACAAGGGTAAGAGCGCTTATGTCCTTACCCCGGCCCTTCCCGACGGAATGGAAATCAAGAAAATCGCCGTCGTCCTGAATACTAATAATTCCGGCACCGGCAATATGGGAGACCGTCCTATGGATGTTCTCAGTGCAGATGGAAAGACAACCATCCTGGACAATGTTACCGGACAGACTCTAGCGGATGGTATGGATGTGGCTGCAGGCAATACTCAAGTCCGTATCATCTGTGATGAAACCGGCGGCGGTGCTATATACATTACGAGCATAACCGTTACTTACGGGGCAAAATAATTGATTATGATCCGCAGAATCGCCATCTCGCTCGCAGTGGCCGCCGCGTTTTTAGTCGCGGCGGCCTCTTGCCAGCCTGCCTCGGACCCCGTCGACTACGAAGCGACGGTGGTCCCCAAGAGCAGCGTCGCCGACAGTGACGACGGATTTACTTATGTTACCGTGACGGCAAAGGGCGAGTGGTCGATTGAATTGCAGTATCCTTCGGAAGGCCCCCGTGACTGGGCGGTAATGGATCCGGCCAGCGGGAACGGCAACAAGACGGATGCCCGCATACGTTACAGCCAGAACGAAGAAGACGCTTCCAGGACAGTTACGCTTGTCCTGCTTTCCGGAGGGAAACAGGTGCATTCCGCGGTATTCACCCAGAACGGGCAGGCGCCCAAGCCATCCACTCCGGACGGATACGACACCACCACCGCCGGATGGCTCGAACTCCCCGAAACCAAGGCCGGAGACGGCTGCGTCTTCCTCCCTCACGACATGGAGGGGAAGAAGTATCTGAACAAGGCCCAAAGCGGCGTGCGCAACTGGTCCTGCTACTGGTGCTACGATGAACATCTGTCCCAATGGGTAGCATATCCGCTTAATACTAGTCTTGCCGGTAATCAGAAATTCGACTACTTGTGGGGTTTTGATCCGCTTCTTCCTTCCAGCATGCAACCGAATATTACACAACATTCCTATGGTGGATACGGCTTTGATGGGAAGAAATGGAATCGTGGTCACCAGTTGCCTCGGGCCGATCGTCAGGTCACTCAGAAGTCTGTGGCATCTACATGTTATCCTACTAATATGACTCCCCAAGACGGATCTTTCAATTCCGGGATATGGGTGAATTTGGAGAATGCGGTTCGTAATTTTGCCGGAAGGTCCGATACCCTGTATGTCGTTACAGGATGCATGTGGAATGAGTCAAAGAAGTATACTCAACCATATTCTGATACTCAGTTTGCTGTCAAGGTACCGAATGCATATTTCAAGGCATTGTTGTTCAGATCAATTTATAACCCTTCAGGAAAGTACTATATATACGCAGACGAAACCAAAGGCTTCATGGCCGTCGCGTATTACATCCCGCACGACACGAGCATTTCGGGCAAACCTTACAATGACTATCAGATAACTGTTGACCGACTGGAAGAAATAACAGGTATAGACTTTTTTGTCAATCTCCCTGGCCAGATAGGTGAAGACCTTGCCAGGAAAGTCGAATCTGAAGTAGCCTCTTTTTGGAAATAAAATCAACCTGAAAAATGAAAAGATACCTTTACATCCTGATTGCAATCCTGCTGATCGCGGCCCCTTTCCGGGCGGATGCGGCGAAGCACCGCAGCTACGTGATAGGATTCTACAACCTCGAGAACCTTTTCGATACGGTTCACGACGAGGGCAAGAACGACTACCAGTATCTGCCCGACGGACAGAACCAGTGGACTGAGGCAAAATATGCCAAGAAACTCCATAACATGGCGACCGTGATCCGCGCCATGAAGGAAGACAACGGGGCATGGCACGCAGTGCTCGGCGTATCCGAAATCGAAAACCGCCATGTGCTGGAAGATCTCGTTTCGCAGCCCGAAATCGAAGAGGCCAATTACCAGATCGTCCATTACGACGGTCCCGACCGCCGCGGCGTGGATGTGGCTCTTTTCTACAAGCCGGAAATCTTCAAGCTCATCGCGAGCGAATCCATCCCCTTCACCTTCGAGCCTTCGCGCATCGACTGGAGCGAATGGACCCAGGAAGAGAAAGACAACTTCCGCACCCGTGACGTGCTCATGGCGCGCGGGACCATCGACGGCGAGATGTTCGCATTCTTCGTGGCCCACCTTCCTTCCCGCCTGGGCGGCAAGGGAGCCGACCTCCGCCCCCGCGGAGCCGAAATCATCTACCAGCGTGCAATGGAACTCCAGAAGGAATTCCCCGGCATCAAGATAGTCGTGATGGGAGACATGAACGACAACCCCACCGACATCAGCATGACCGACTTCATGCGCGGCAAGGAAAAGATTGACGAGGTGACCGACGAGGACTTCTTCTCTCCTTTCCTCAGCATGCTCAAGGCCGGATTCAGTTCGCTGTACTATCAGGGAGGCGGCAATATCTACGACATCATACTCGTCAACAATGCCGTCGCCAATGCATCGAAAGGCACGTTCCAGATCCAGCCCATAGTGCAGAAGAAGTACTACGGCCGCGTATTCAGCAAGCCTTTCATGACGAATCAGAGCGGCCAGTACAAGGGAACCCCTCTCCGCACTTTCTCCGGCGGCGCTTTTGTCGGCGGATACTCCGACCACTATCCGACCTATATAGTCATTAAAAAATAGATTCTCCGCCGGCACCAGTCGGTTCAGAACGACAACCAATAGAATATGAAAAGAATAATACTATTTCTGACAGCCATCCTGACGGGCATTGCGCTGAGCGCACAGCCTACGGGCGGCGTCAAGGGTATTGTAATCAACCGCAACGGCCGTCAGCCTGTCGAAAATGCAAAACTGACCCTCATGCAGGGGGCCGCGCAGGTGGCTACGGCCACTTCGGGTGAAGACGGATCGTTCTTCATCCCCGAATTGGAGAACGGCATGTATACCCTTGTCGTCGAGGCCCCTGAATTCCTCGAAAATCAGGTCCAGGTGACCGTGAACGACGGGTATGTGAAGAACATGTTCAACATCTCCCTCATCGGCATACAGCGCGTGGCGGAAGTGGATGACGATTCCTTCGCAGCCTTCGACATGGACGATTCGGGCTACAACGACAATCCCACCATCCTCTTCGGCAGCAACGACGTGTTCAACAACATCGCCGGCTACAACTTCAGTTCCGTGCGTTTCCGCGCCCGCGGTTACGCCTCCGAGAGCCAGGATGTATATCTTGCCGGAGTGAAGATGAACGACGCCGTCACGGGATACTCTCCCTTCTCCCTCTGGAGCGGCCTCAATGAGGCGATGCGCAGCAAGGAGACCACCAACGGAGTGGAGATTTCCGACTATGCCTTCGGCGGATACAACGGCGTGACGAATATCTTCGGCAATGCCACCAACGTGCGCAAGGGCCTCCGCGGAAGCGTCCTCACCAACAGCACCCTGTACCGTCTGCGACTGATGGGTTCATACGCGACCGGCCTCATGGACAACGGCTGGGCCCTCGCATTCAACGTGAGTGCCCGTCTCGGCGGAAACGACTGGATCGACGGTGTCTACTATCGTTCCTTCGCATACTATGCCGCAGCCGACAAGGTATTCAACGATACGCACAAACTCGGATTCGTGTTCTTCGCCACTCCCGGTCAGCGCGGAGCGCAGAACGCATCCACCCAGGAAGTCTACGACCTTGTGGGCGACAACATGTACAACTCCAACTGGGGCTACCAGAACGGCAAGGTGCGCAACACCCGCGTCCGCAAGACCAACGAGCCCATCGCCATCGTGAAGTACGACTACACTCCTTCCGACAAGTTCAATGCGAGTGCGACCGCCCTCTACCGTTTCGGCAAGAACGGCTACACCGCCCTCGACTGGTACGATGCCCAGGACCCCCGTCCGGACTACTACCGCAACCTGCCCAGCTACTTCTACGACGACAACCCCGACATGAACCGCAACAACGGCATGAAATGGGGATGGGCGAATGAAGTCTGGACCCATGCGGACATGTATCCCGAACTCACGCATATCAACTGGGACCGCTTCTATTATGTCAACCGCCTCCAGACCGATGCCAGCGGCAAGAACCGTTCGAAATACGTCCAGGAGGAGCGCCACGTGGACCAGCGCGATCTCAACCTCGCAGGCACGTTCAAGTATCGCCCTCAGGACAACATTACCGTGACCGGCGGCTTGAATGCCCGCATCAACAGAACTGAGTACTACAAGCAGCTGGCCGACCTTCTCGGAGGCGACTACTTCGTGAATATCGACAACTTCGCCGAGCGCGATTTTGCGGCCACTCCATACAAACTCCAGAATGATCTGGATTACTATATGAAGCACGGTGCCGCCCAGACACTGGTCAAAGGCGACAAATACGGATACGACTATTACGCGCAGGTCCGCAACTACGGTGGGTGGGTGAACGGCAAGTTCACTTCCGGTAACTTCAGCGCCAACATCGGCGGCCGTATAGGCTACGAGAGCTTCTGGCGCGAGGGCCTTATGCGCAAGGGCCTCTTCCCCGGACTCGACGAGAACGGAAAGAGGTTTGTGGTAGATGGCGTTGAGGTTGATCCTGGTAAGCCTGATAATGATGGTTCTGTAGTTACATCCTTCGGCAAGAGCAAGGTGTCCAGCTTCCTTACATACGCTGCGAAGCTCGGTCTGAACTACGTGATAGGCGGCTCGCAGCGCGTATATGCCAATGTCGGCTATTTCAACGACGCTCCCAAGTTCAATCAGGCCTTCCTTTCCCCGAGGACCCGCAACTCGATCGTCGACGACCTCAAGACCGTAAAGACCTTCTCTTCCGACGTGAACTGGCAGTATTCGGCCAACGGAATCAACATCCGCGCGACCGCCTACTATACCACGATCAAGGATCAGTCCAAGGTGATGAGCGCCTACGACGACCTGCAGAACGCATTCTCCAACTTCGCCATCAACGGCATCGACCAGCGCAATGTGGGTGTTGAACTAGGATTCAAGGTCCCTACCTACGTGGTTCCCAACCTGTCCGTGCAGGGTGTAGTTGCCGCCGGCCGTTATGTCTATACCTCAAATCCTACGATGACGCAGACTGTTGACAACAGTGCCGAAGTGGTAATGGAGAATGTAGATGTTCCTTACTGGAAGAGCACCCTTATGCCTGACGGTACTGTCAAACAGCACTATGTGCCCTCTACTCCTCAGTTTGCGGCAAGCCTTGGCTTCGCTTACAACCGCAACTATTGGTTCATCGATGCGGATGTAGAATACTTCGGAGAGAGCTACCTCGACATGAACCCTCTCTACCGCACCGACTCCGCAGTGAACGGTCCCGACAATCAGATCACCGCCCGCGAGCTTGAGTATATGACTGAGCAGGAACGCTTCGATCCCGCCTTCCTTGTCAACTTCTCTGTAGGAAAGAGCTGGTACATCCACTACAAATACCAGCTTGGATTCTCGTTCAATGTCAAGAATCTTCTCAATAACAAGAATGTGAAGACTGGCGGTTATGAACAGACCCGAATGGTCGACAACACCGTGAGCAAGAGCCAGTATTACCGTTTCGATCCCAAGTATTTCTATATGGCCGGAACAAATTATATGTTGAACGTTTATTTCAGATTCTAAGCATATGAAAAAGTTATTGTTCGCAATCGCGGCCGTAGCCGCCCTCGTTTCCTGCCAGAGTCTGAAAGAAGAATGGCAGCCTGTATTCACCTTCGGCGAAAATGCTCCGTCCGAGATGAAAATCTGGACCGAACCTGAACTCTCTCAGTATGGATATTCCGGTATAATCACCTCCATCAAGGAGATGAAGGACCAGTACAACAAGAAGACTTCCTACGAAAAGAAGAAAACATCCGGTCATACCATTCTCGATAATGTCTGGATCAAGGGTCAGGTGGTCTCCGACGACAAGTCCGGAAACCTCTACCGCGAAATCTATATTCAGGATGCAACCGGAGGCATCGACCTCAAACTCGGCAAGTCCTCGCTCTACAGCGACTACAAACTTGGCCAGTGGATTTATGTCAAATGCACAGACCTCTGTATCGGAGCCTATAACGGAATGCCGCAGCTTGGACTGGAACCCGACAATACCACTACCAACGAATACGAAACATCCTACATCGATTCCCAGGCAGTTATCAACAGCCACGTATTCCGTGGGGAGTACGGCACCCCGGTCAGTCCCCGTGTTGTAAGTGAAGCGGAAGTGCAGTCCAGCCTCAGCGCCGGTTTTGCGGGAGACCTCTGGGGCGTGCTTGTAACTGTGAAGGGTCTTACCTACGGCAATGAAATCTTTGCCCTCGTCTATCCTCACGGCATCCTCGGCCACAAGAAAGAGAATCCTTACAACCGTGTATTCCTGTCCGACAAGGGTACCTGGGGAATCAATACCTGGGGCATGAGCAAGGCAAAGTATGTCGAGTACATCCAGTCCGGCAACTTCGACACGGCGGAAGTTGGAAGCGGTGCCACACGCTATGGCAATATCCTTACGAAGCCCATTGACTATAAGTCACAGATGGGAAACGAGGTTATTACCGCCTTCGGCCCGGATGCCTACATCTCCTATAAGGATATGATGATCAAGTATGCCACCGCAAACTATGTCTCCCACTACTTCAAGATGGGCTCTACCGACATCCAGGTGCGTACCAGCGGCTATGCCAAGTTCGCAGACCAGGAGCTGGACAGCCGCATAATCGGCGGTTCTCCCGTAGACATCACCGGTATCCTTACCATCTACGACGGCTCTGCCCAGATGTCGCTGATCACCGCCCCTGACGATGCCGACAACCCTTCAGTAAAAATCAACTAAACCATGAAACGCACGTTCCCGCTGCTTGCAGCGCTTGTTTTGCTTATGGCTTGTAACAACTCCAACCCCTTCCTTCAGGAATGGGATACTCCCTACGGAATTCCTCCTTTCAACAAGATAAAAGTTTCCGACTACATCCCCGCCATCAAGGCCGGCATAGAGCAGCAGAAAGCTGAAATCGACGCCATCACCGCAAATGCCGAGGCTCCAACCTTCGAGAACACCATAGTGCCTCTCGAACTCTCGGGAAGCATCCTCAGCAAGGTGCAGGGCGTACTCTACAATGTGGCCGAAACCGACCGCAGCGACGCCCTCGATGCTGTTGTGGAGGAATCCATCCCCCTGCTCAGCGACCACGAGGCCGACATCTCCTTCAACAAGGCCCTCTACGAGCGCATCGCAGCCATCTGGAATGCCGATCAGAGCGCACTTACTCGCGAACAGCAGATGGTGCTCAAGAAGCATTATGAGAGCTTCGAGCGTGAGGGAATAGGCCTGCCCGAGGAGCAGCAGGCGCGTCTTCGCGAGATCAACTCCGAGATCGCTGCCAAGACCCAGAAGATAGGCAACAACATCCTCGCCGAGAGCAACGCCTTCAAGGAGAAGTTCGGATTCAGCGTCAGCGCCTATCCCGAAAAGATGACCACCACCTCCGACCGCGAACTACGCAAGGCCTACAACGAGGCCTACACCAGCCGCGGCCATCACGGCAACGAGTACGATAACGCCCTGCTGGTGATCGAGGTACTGCGTCTGCGCCAGGAGAAGGCCAAACTCCTCGGATTCCCCAACTCCGCAGCCTATACCCTCGACAACAAGATGGCGAAGACTCCCGCTACCGTGGACGGCTTCCTTCGCGACATCATCAAGGCGTCCACCGCCAAGGCCCGCGAGGAGATCGCCGACATGCAGAAGGTGATGGACGAAGACATCGCCGCGGGCATCCTCCCTGCCGGATCCAAGATCGAGCCCTGGGACTGGTGGTACTATGCCGAGAAGGTGCGCAAGCTCAAATACGACCTCGACGACGAGGAGGTGAAGCCTTACTTCCAGATGGATTCCGTGCGCAACGGCATTTTCCTGTGCGCCAAGCAGCTGTACGGAGTGAACATGGAGAAGCTCGAAGGAGTTCCTTCATACAATCCCGACTGCGTGACCACCTGGAAGGTCACTGCCGACGACGGTTCGCTGATTGGAATCTTTACTACCGACTACCTCCCCCGCGACAGCAAGCGCGGCGGCGCGTGGATGAACAACATCCGTGAGCAGTACGTGGATGCAGAAGGCAATGACGTACGTCCGATAATCGTGAACGTGGGCAACCTCGCGGAGTACATGAATGTCGACCAGGTGCAGACCGTCTTCCACGAATTCGGACACGCGCTGCACGGGCTCCTGACCAAGTGCACCTATCCTTCCGTGAGCGGCACTGCAGTCACCCGCGACTTCGTGGAAATGTTCAGCCAGTTCAACGAGAACTGGGCCTTCCAGCCTGAACTGCTAGCAAAGTACGCCCACAACGACAAGAACGAGACCATCCCCGCAGCGCTCGTGGAGAAGATCAACAACTCCCTCAAGTTCAACCAGGGATTCATGACCACCGAACTTTGCGCTGCCTCCATCCTCGACCTCAAGTGGCATGAACTCGCTGACATCCCGGCCGACATCAACTCTACCGAGAGCGCAACGGCGTTCATCGACGGCTTCGAAGAGCAACTGGCAAAGTCCATCGGCTTGAATCCGGAGATAACCTATCGCTACCGTACCACCTACTTCAACCACATCTTCTCGAGCGGCTACAACACCGGCTATTACGGCTACCTCTGGAGCGAGGTGCTCGACAAGGATGCCTTCAGCATCTTCGAGGCTTCGCCGGAAGGCCCGTTCGACCTCGACCTCGCCAAGAAGTTCAAGGAGACCTTCCTGGAGCGTGGCGGCAGCGAAGAGCCGATGAAACTCTACATAGAGTTTGCCGGCCGCGAACCCGATTCACATGCATTCCTTGCAGGGCGCGGGCTGCTGTAAACTTTTTATCGCAAGTTTTTTTAATTCGGTCCAAATACATGAAGAGACCGGCCAGGGCGGCCGGTCTCTTTTGTATTATTGCATGTGTTCATCAGAAAAACGAAGGATGAGCACTGTCAAAAAACAAGATATTTTTATTAAAAACCTCTATATGTGTAATTATAAAATGTTTCAATTTTGTAATTGTTAGCTGACAAAAACTAATATACCATATTTTTTGATACTATGTATCCGTGCTCAAGTAAAAAAGTTTCAGACCTTGTTGCCATGCTGTATGCTATTGCTCTGACAGCAGGATGCAACAATGTGGGTATATCGGAAATGTGCGTCGAATATATGGAAGATCCCATATCGATTTCCACTTGTTCACCACGTTTTACATGGGTTTATAATGGGAATGGGTATTCTTTTGAACAGGAGTCTTTTACTTTGGATGTATTCCATGAAGGTGAAATGGTATGGAGCTCGGGCAAAATTCAGTCCCCGTTGAGCAATTTTCAAAGTTGCCAATCCCTTCCACTCCAATCAACGACTCATTATGAGTGGCAAATTACCGCTTGTGGAAAGGACGGAAAAACTCGCGTAAGCGGACGGTCCGGTTTCGATACGGCTATTCTTGATGGGGATGCCTGGATGGCCGGATGGATAAACGACGGGCGTGGGGCAGATGTACAACAGGCTCCGGTGTTGCGTAAAGATTTTATAGTGAGGGGAAAACCCGATAAGGCACGCTTGTACTGGAGTGCAGCCGCATATGCGGATATATATATAAACGGCAGGAGGCTGGAAACTACCGCACTTAATCCTGCATTCACACATTACGATAAACGTAATTTGTATGAAAGCGCATGCGTTGATTCGTTCCTGCTCGAAGGTGAAAATGTAATTCTTGCAATCCTTGGGAATGGATTCTACAACTGTATCGAAAAGACTGCTGTATGGGATTACGAAAATGCCCGCTGGCGTAACCGCCCTTCCATGATATGCAGGATGGATCTGCATTATCCTGACGGCCGCCTGGAAATCATAGGGTCTGACAGCTCATGGAAGGTGCTGCCTTCCGGAAGCGGAAATCCGTTCACAATGAATAATATTTATTCGGGTGACCACTTCGATGTCCGGAACTTTGAACCGGAAACGGCTCTGCCTGGTTATGATGCATCGGAATGGTTTCCGGCAAAGGAAGTTGACGCACCTTCAAATTTGCTCACCGCCCAGTACATGGGACGGAATGTGGTGGATGAAGAATATGACGGGAAGATTTTGATGAATGTCGGGGACAGCGTTTTCGTCGTCGATTTCGGATATAACGTTTCCGGATATTCAAAAATATGCGTCAAAGGCCATGCGGGTACAGTTGTCAAGGTGCAGCATGGCGAGAAGCTGGACAGTGCCGGGAGACTCGATGTAAATCATCTTGACGAACACTTCCGTCCGAAACCCGGACATGAGTTCCAGACAGATGTATATGTCCTTGCTGAAGGAGAGAACTGTCTGGAACCCCGTTTCAATTACCATGGCTTCCGCTATGCGGAGATACGCGCCGATGGTCCGGTGCACTTTGAAATTGCAAAATCCCTGTTCATCCACACGGATGTGACATCCGCAGGCGACTTCCGGTGCTCTGATACCACCCTCGGGCAGATACGCAGTATTGTGAACCGCTCCTGGCTGTCGAATCACATGGGTATTCCAACTGACTGCCCGCAGCGTGAGAAGAATGGCTGGACGGCTGATGCCTACACAGCCTGCGAGACAGGCATCCTCAATTTCGACTGTGCAAATGCCTACATGAAATGGATGGATGACATGGCCGACAACCAGGCAGATGACGGGCAGGTTACTGCGATAATCCCGAGCTCCGGATGGGGATATGGTTTCGGACCGGTCTGGGATGCCGCCATATTCATGATCCCGGAAACCTTTTATAATTATTACGGCGACCTGCGTGCAATTCAGAAGATGACACCGGTGTGTGAAAAATACCTTTCCTGGCTTAAAACCAGGGAGAGTCCGGACGGCATTATTGCCTACGGGCTTGGTGACTGGGTTACATGGATGGTCGACACACCCAATTCATTTACATCCACGTGCTACTATTGGAAAATGCACAGCACTCTTGCCAGATTCGAAGACCTGCTTGGCAATGCAGAAAAAGCAAGAGAGTATGCTTCAAAGGCGGACATGCTTAAGGACAAAATAAATACTCTGTGGTTCAAGAGGGAGGAATCGACATATGCGAACGATTCGCAGTGCGCCCTCTCCCTGCCCCTGTGGCTTGGTATTGTGCCGGAGGAATCAGCCGCGTCAGTGGCTGCCAGGCTCAGTGAAAGTATCAGTGCGAATGGAGACAAGTTGGCTTTCGGCATGATAGGCAGTAAAACAGTGCTGAGGGTCCTTTGCAAATATGGCTACCAGGATCTTGCTTACAAGATGGCTACAGACAAGGCGGCTCCTGGCTGGGCATGGTGGATAGAGCAGGGCTTTACCACTCCTCCTGAAGTATGGGTCCCCGAGGTGCAGGGAAAGTATTACTCAATGAACCATGTTTTCCTTGGTGATATAGATGCATGGATGTTCAATTGTCTGGCCGGTATAAATCCGGATCCGGAAGATCCGGGATTCCACCATGTAATATTCAAGCCGGTATTCCCCGAGGGGCTTGAATACGCAGAAGCTACATATCATTCCGTGAGCGGGACAATACATTCCGGATGGCGCAGGAGCAGGTCCGGTGTCGTACTCACAGTTGAGATCCCGGCCAATACCACCGGAACCGTAATGGCTGGTGGCAGGGTGATGGACGTACCTGCGGGGAAAACCGTTATCAGGTTATAGGGTATGCGACACAATCTACATCTTAGATACTTGACGGCGAATGAGGAGGACAAGGAGTGGGGAGTAAAGGTTAATTTCGTAGTCAGTCAGGAAGTCGCTCCGGGGGAGAAATACCCGAGTGGCGACCATCCTCACAGGTATCTGTTCAATCCGGCGCAAGGGCGTATTCTGAACGAATATCAACTTACTTACATCTCCAGGGGCAGCGGAACATTCTACGCCAGATCTACCGGGAAAAACGAACCCATTTCTCTTTCTGAAGGGAGTCTGTTCATGTTGTTCCCTGGTGAGTGGCATACCTATGCACCTTCTCCCGACACGGGGTGGGTGGAAATCAGCATAGGCTTTGACGGTGCAATAATGGACAATCTTCTGGAAAACGGCTTCTTCTCTCCGTCAGTTCCTGTAGTTGACATGCATAACAATGCCATGGTCAAGATCCTGTTCGAGGAGTCCATCAATATCGCTTCCGCGCAGGAGTCGGGATACCAGCAGCTGCTGGCGGGAATGATTATCCATCTGCTCGGTCTTATCAGTTTCTCCTGCAAAAACAGGGCATTTATCGGATCCAATACATCAGAGAAAATAGCGCTTGCCAAATCCATCATAGAGAATGAGTACAAGACCATAACGGCGGAGGAGCTGTCTGCCCGCCTGAATATGGGTTACTCGAATTTCCGAAGGATCTTCAAGAAATATACGGGTTTCGCTCCGGGAAAATACATTTCAGAAATCCGAATCAGCAAAGCCAAGGAACTGCTTACAAATACCGACATGACAGTCAAGGAAATATCATACGAACTCGGAGTGGATAATTACGACTATTTCACCACGTCTTTCCGCATGAGGACCGGATTGACTCCGTTGACATACCGGGCAATAACAAAAGGTCACGCCATACTATAGTAGAAATAATTCAATAAACCATAATATGTACAAACTAAAATCCATAATCGTCAGACTGGTGGCTGTCTGCATCCTGACAGCTGCGCCGGAATGTTTGTTCCCGGTTTTGCAGGCTGCCGCCCAAAATGCAGAGAGGACCATTGTGGGCACCGTGTCTGATCCGCATGGCCTCCCCGTAATAGGAGCAGGTGTGCTTGTGCGGGGAACCAACTCCGGCACGGCTACGGATGTCGACGGGCATTTCAGTCTCAACCTGAACACGGCGGAAGACGTCATGCTTGAAATCTCGTGCCTCGGATACAGGACGGTATTCTTTACCGCCTCAGAACTGCGTTCACTTGGGAATGTCACATTGGAAGAGGATATGACCACTCTGGAAGAGACAGTGGTGGTAGGATATGGTACAATGAAGAAACATTCCCTCACCGGAGCCATCTCCTCGGTGTCTTCGCAGGATATCAAGGAAACCAAAAGTGAAAATGTGGTGAACATGCTTGCGGGAAAGATGGCTGGTGTGCGCGTGGTCCAGACTTCCGGCGAACCGGGTGCGTTCGCTTCATCCATCCGTATCCGCGGCATGGGACAGCCGCTTATTATCATAGACGGGGTCCCCCGCGACAACATGGAAAGGCTGGATGCCAATGAAATTGAATCGATTTCCACGTTGAAAGACGGCTCTGCTGCAATTTACGGTATGAGGGCTTCGAACGGCGTCATCCTTATCACCACCAAACGCGGAGAGGCAGGACAGTCGCATATCGAGTATGAAGGCTATGGCGGTTTCTCCATGCCTATCAATACTCCGGACGGACTGAATGCCTGGAAATTCATGGAAATTACGAATGAGAACAACATTATGCGTGGTTCCATGGCTCCCGGGAATTTCATTTATTCTCAGGAGGAGATTGAAAAATACAAGAATGGGCAGAAGGTCGGAACAGACTGGTGGAGGATTAACAACAACAATTATTCTCCACAGACATCGCACACGCTTTCATTCTCCGGAGGGACCGACAGGGTGCAGTACTTCGCAAATGCAGCATATATGAAGCAGGTCGGAGTATACAGCACCGGCGACCTTAATTATGAGCGATTCAACATCCGCAGCAACATAAGCGCAAAGGTTACCGACAATCTCAAGGCCGACATGCTCATAAACGGCATGATGGACGAGAAAAACAGCCCCTACTTCGACACTGAAACCTTCTACAGGACAGTGTGGACGGAGAAGCCTGTAGATGCTGCATATTCCAATTATACGCTTCCATACATGCAGAATGTTTCGCAGGGCTACAACCCTCTTGCCATCACCGATTCTGATATCTCGGGATACAAGAAATACAAGCAACGCCTGATGCAGGTTACCGGAGCTCTGACCTGGGATGTTCCATGGGTGGACGCTCTGCAGGCAAAACTGTCATACTCCTATGACTATACAAACTGGGAAAACAAGGAGTTGTGCAGATCTTATTCGCTGTACACATACAACCTCGACACCAACGAATTCATCGAATCGAAATATGGCGGAAAGGCGGATGACGCATCCCTCAACTCGGTGAAGCGCAGTACACGTTTCAGCGAAAACAAACTCCTGCAGGCCAGCCTTTCATACAATCATACCTTCGGCGACAGGCATCACGTGTCCGCTTTGGCGCTGTATGAGGAGCAAACCACAGACATGGACAACTTTTATGCATTGCGCTATATCGCAATGACCTCTCTCGAAGAACTCTCCAACGGAATCAGCGATTCCCAGGTGGGATATATGGATGCCGGCTACTACTCAAGCGGTGCAAGGGTATCCGATCAGTCCGGGCTATGGCAGATTGCGAGCAAGTCGCTCGTGGGCAGGCTGAATTACGATTACAGTGGAAGATATCTCCTTGAGGCCGCTTTCCGCTATGACGGCACATCGAAATTCGCAAAAGGACACCAGTGGGGCCTCTTCCCGTCCGTTTCGGCCGGATGGAGAATTTCGGAAGAAAACTTCATCAAAGACAATTTCGCTTTCTTGGACAACCTCAAGATCCGCGCATCCTACGGTGAGGCGGGGGATGACTCCACGGCCAATTTCCAGTTCATAGAGGGATATTCCTATGGGGCAGGTTCGGTTGACTGGTGGCCGTTGATCTGGGACGGGCAGGACCAGTCAATAGTATCACTGCTTGCGACTCCCAATGAGAATCTCACATGGATGCGCACGAAGACCGTCAATCTCGGTTTCGATTCGGATTTCTGGAATGGAAAACTTGGGGTGGAGTTCGATGTATTCCAGCGTTACCGTACAGGGAAGCCTGCCACACGCAATGTGACAATCCCCGATTGGCTGGGACAGAGTCTTGCTCAGGAAAACCTCAACAGCGATCGAACCCGTGGGTTTGAACTTACCCTGCGCCACCGTAACCGTGTGGGCGACATGGATTATGGTTTTACCGGTAATCTTTCCTTCTCCAGAACAATGAACCGGTATGTAGAACACACGGATTATGGAACACAGTACCTGAACTGGAAGAACAATTCCTCCAACCGTTACAACGACATCTGGTGGGGTTACGATTATTCCGGGCAGTTTAAGGATTATGAACAGATATGGAACTGGGCCAATATGGACAATCTGGGCAATTCTGAGCTTAAGCCGGGAGATTATGCATATGAAGACTGGAACGGGGATGGTATAATAGACTCCAACGATCAACACCCTATCGCTTTCGGTGCCCAGTCTACGCCTGTCCTCTATTATGGATTTACGCTGGACTTTGCGTGGAGGGGGATAGATGTGAGCGCAGTATTCCAGGGTGGTGCATTCAATCAGGTGAAATATGACTGGTACTTGTCCACTCCATTCATCTACGACAAAAACGGTCCGGACTTCTTCTATGACAGATGGCATATGGAAGATCCTTCCGCTGATCCGAAGGATCCCGGCACAAAATGGATCAAGGGGTATCTTCCTGCTACAAGCCAGGGAAGTACTGCCATGGCCCTCAATACTGCTAATTCTTCCGCTTCATTGCACAATGCAAGCTATCTGAGGCTCAAATCGCTCGAAGTTGGATATACCATTCCCCGGAAATTCACCGGCAAGGCTGGAATAAACAGCATGAGGGTGTTTACAAATGCTTATAATCTGTTGACATTCACAGGACTCAAGTATCTCGATCCTGAGCATCCCTCGTCAGGCTACGGAACTACATATCCGCTGATTTGCACTGTAAATCTTGGTGTCAACATTAAATTTTAATGGTATGGGACTGAAATTCAAATATATAATAATCGAAGCTGCAATACTGGTATCTGCAGTGTCCTGCGTTGACCTCAATATTCAGCCGACTGACAATCTGCGCGGGGATCAGGTGTTTACCAGCGAAGTCGGCATAACAGCATCTCTTGCGACTCTTTATTCATATCTGCCTGTCGGCACCTGGCACATGTCGTTGTGGGGAGGTATCAACGGAGATTCAAGTTCGCCGTTCTCGATTTGGAACAATCCGAGCGTGGCTACCGGTGAGTGCGAGGTGATCCCTCTGCGTGTAGCTCTATGTCCCAAGTATGTAGACGGCGGCATGCTTTCGTGGTGGGATTACGGACGTATCCGTTTCACCAACCTGGTGATTGAAAACATGATTGCCAACAGGGACTCATATAATGGGGACAAAAAAACTTATGACCATTGGCTCGGAGAGGCATATTTCTGCCGTGCTTTCCAGTATTATGCAATGGTCCGCAGTTATGGCGGCGTGCCTATTGTCACGGATGCTCCCAGCTATGTAGATCTTGATGACGAGCAATTGCTAAAACCACGCAATACGGAAAAGGAATGCTGGGACTTTATTGCTGAGGACCTCGACAGGGCATATGGCCTCATGGGAGCGGATTCTCCGGCAAACGGCAGGGCAAACAAGTATATAGCTGCCGGACTTAAGTCACGCGCAATGCTTTATGCTGCAAGTGTGGCGAAGAACGGCTCTGTGCAGCTTGACGGTCTTGCCGGTATTCCGGCCGGCGAAGCCGAAGGATTCTATAAACTCTCTTATGATGCAGCATGCAAGGCCATGGACAATGGAGGAAAGTATGCACTGTATGATGTGTACGATGACGGCACAAAGGAAGGCAAGGTGAAAAATTACTGGCATCTGTTCATTGACGAGACTGCCGCGAACCGCGAGAGGATGTTCATCAAGGAGTACTGCATGACCAGTGCCACCACCCGCCCGGAAAACTGGACGGTGCAGCAGCTGCCATATCACTATTCCATGATCTCCGATTCCGGGGAATTGTCGGTCACTACCGAATGGCTTTCTCTTTTTGACGACGAGAACGGCAATCCATTCAACCTGGAATCCCTCGTGGGGACGGAAGAGAACCCTGTAAGATACAATTCCAGGGAAGACCTGTTTGCTACGGCCCAGGCCAGGATGCTGGCATCGGTCCTGGTCCCCGGGGCCGGGATTCCGGATGTCTCAAATGCAGATGGCTCTGCAGCTGTCTTTGATGTGCAGAAGGGTATCTATGAAAGTTATCCGGCCGGACCTCTCCACGAATCGGCGGCATTCGATGAGATGTGGAATGGCAAGACAGTGCAAGGATGGTGCGGAATGGGTACCCAGATGACCAATGGAAACGGCTGCCTGGTCTGGAAATATGTAAATCCTTACGGAACGGCTAACTGGTGGGCCGGCGATGTGGACTGGATAGAGATGCGCTATGCCGAGATTTTGCTGAATAAGGCTGAAGCCGCAGTCAACTTGATAGGCAAGGAGGTGAACGGAACCATTGTGACTGCTGACGATGCTCTGGAACCGGTGAATCTTTTGCGCCGCAGAGCAGGCACTACAGTACTTGCTACCGTGGACGAAGCGAAGATCATGAATGAACGCCGTTGCGAACTCGCTTTCGAGAACCGTATATTCTGGGACCTGAAACGTTGGCGCAAGTATGAAGAGACCATTCAGAACAAGACTTTCCATGCGTTGTATCCGTATTACGTATTTGATGAAGGAAAATACATATTCAAGATTCACGAACGTTCCGAAATCAGGTACACTTTTGATTCCAAATCATACTATGCCCCGATTTCATCTTCGGTAATCGCCAAGAGCAACGGAGCCATAATCCAAAATCCCGGTTATTAGCAGAATCTGAACATGAATGCAATGAATAGAACAATATATTCCATTTTGGCTGCGGCAGCCACGATTTTGGGTGTGGCATCCTGCAAGCCCGATACTTACTCTCTGCCGGACGGAACACTTCATGGAAAATTGATCTGTCCGGACGGCAGTACGCTCATCACGGAACAGCCGAACGGATTCAGAATCCGCCTGAATGAGATTGTTGATGGCAGCATCTCCACCCTACCGCAGGATTTCTGGGGCAAAGCGGACGGCACGTTCAACAATACAAGAATCTTCAAGGGAAACTACATCGTGCAGCCTATTGAGGGCGCTTTCCTTACGGTGGATCCCGTGGAGGTTGAAATAGGGTCCGACACCGAGATTGATTTTTATGTCACGCCCCTTTGCACGATTAACGCAGACATTTCCAACAGCGGGGCGGATCTGATCGCCCGCTACCGTATAGAAAAGGATCCCTCTGCAGGCAAAATAATAAGGGCCAGAGTGCTTGTATCCAAATGGAATCCCAATGTAGGCATGAATCATATGGATTATGAGAATGTGCGTGAACTTTCTGCCATAGACGATGCTACGGTGCAGAAAACGACGTATACCGATTCCATTCTGGACATTCTGGAAGCGGGGGTTACCTATTATGTAAGGATTGCTGCCCTTTGCGAAAACAATTCAGGACGCTATAATCTCTCCGAAGTAGTTAAACTCGAAATGTAGAAACCATGAAGTACGCAGAAATATGCACGGCCGCCATGACGGCACTCCTGCTCGTTGCAGCATGCAATGAGCCATACGATCCGATAGGTCCCAACAAGCCTGCTCCCGTCCTGCTCATTTCTCCCCTTGAACATGGTTTCGACGGCGCAGGAGGTGTATCGGTTTCGGATGTATCCACGAATGCGGAAGTGATAAGCGTTGAAAGCGCTCCTGACTGGGTTGAGGCCGTGGTCAGCGAAGACAATACCTCGATATCCGTCAAGGCCGCATCAAATTCGACCGGAGCAATCCGCAGGGGAGTGGTTAAACTCCTTTGCGCATCCGGCGACAATACTGCCACCCAGTACATGAAGATCGTTCAGGCGCAGAACGGCGGTAAAATCTTCTTCCAGCCGTTCAGCGGAAAAACGCTGCCTGCCGATATGACCGCCGAAGACCAGAACCAGCTCGCTATCGGTAACGGCTACCTTGCTTTCACGGCGTCTGGTGCCCCTGGTTATCTGTATGGTGCCAAGCAGTTGTTCCGTCCGGAAAGAGCATTCTCCTGCACGGTCGATATCCGCATGAACGGAGGAGAGGGTGGCATGAAACTTTTTACACATGGTGACAATTCCACGGAACTCCTCGAGATATATCTGGGTTACAATGCGACGCGCAATACCGGAGGAATCTGGGTGCGTAACGGAGAGGGGCACTGGCTTGCGATGGATGACGGCACCATCGGAGGAATGGAAGGCGGGCCTGGTACCGGAGCGGTACCAGGGGACCAGAGTGAAACTGTCTACCTGATCCCTGACGCTGCCGAGCGCGATGACTGGTGGAGACTTTCGGTCACGCATCCGGCTAACAGCGGCGATTATACTGTTACCATGCGCAGTCTCAAAACCTTCAACGGAGAAACTTCCGAGCTTCTCTGCCATTATGGCAGGACATTTCATGCAGTTTCCTGTGCCCAGGGGGCATTCTCGCTGTGGGCCCGGAACTTTGAAAGCCAGTTCAGGAACTTCACTATATCCTATATCGAATAACCAATATCCAAACCATTATGAAAAAAAACATTTCTCTTATTGCATTTGCGGCGCTTCTGATTGCAGCCGTATCGTGCAGCAAAGATGAAAAGAAAGAGTCTCTTGGAGACCCCAAGGATCTTTCTTTTGCCGTGAGCACCGCAGCTTATACCGGCGGACCGAATGTCTCAATTGCGGCTGGGGATGCCGCAGGTGTTTTTGCCAACGGCAAGCTTTTCTCATTCAAGGCGACTTCTGCATCTGCCATTGAAGGTACTGCAGAAGTGGCTGATGCCTACTATGCCGTATGGCCTTATTCAAATGTGACGATTTCGGATAATGTCATCAGTGCCTCTATCCCCGTTGCCCAGACCGCAGTGAAAGACGGCCTGGATCCTGCGGCAGGTCTTGCGGTAGCTGTAGCCTCCGACGGTGCTTTCGCTTTCAAGAATGCTGCGGGTCTGCTCAAGTTCACTCTCAATTCGGAATACAACATCAAGAGTGTGAAGTTCGAGACTAAGGGTTCTGAGAAGGTTGCCGGAGCAGTCAATGTCACAGTAGCTGCTACTCCTAAGGTGGCTGCTGCAGGAAACGAAAAGGCCGTGACAGTTTCGGCAAACGGACAGACTCTTGCAAACGGGACTTACTATGCGGCTGTGGTGCCTGTTACATATGTGGATGGATTCAATATTACCATCACTGACGAGTATGGCCGTGTCGCCACTCTGGAATCGGGGGATTTCCTCAAACTGACAGCCGGTGCTGTGAGCGATCTTGGGGAGATAACCAGCGGCCTTGAATTCACGGTTCCCAAGCTGAACACGAATCCGCTTGATCTTTATGCGAAGGGTAATGGGGAAACAGTTGAGGCGGTTCTTCCCGTCAATGTGAAAAGTGTCACAAACTCAAAGGCCCCCGACTACATTACAGTCAAGTTCGAAGGCAACAAGCTTGTCGCAACTTTTGCTGCAAATCCGGACGACAAGGATGTCCGTTACGGCAAGATCAGTGCAGAACTCATAACCGATGATGGACCTGCAACCGTGGAGGTCCTCACTGCACAGGCATTCAAGGGCGGACGTATCTTCTTTGACAGTTTTTCAGGCAAGACTCTCGACGATAACTGGAAGGGAAATCTTGCCGCCGGCCGTGGAAATGCCCAGTACGGCGAAGGCTTCCTGCAGCTTGAAGGTACTGGCGAGCCTCTGATGAGCTATCCGGCACTTTACATGGGTGACAAATTCTCATGGAAGAACTCTGCGGGCAACGTGGTCAGCTTCACCACTTATGTCGATGTCAAAGCTGATGGAGGCTGCGGCGGACTTGTCCTGTTCAACCGTTATGGCTATCCTGCAGAAAATTCTGAGACCGGATATATTTTCAACAAGGAGCAGAATTATCTTGCTTTTCTCGCAGTTACTGCCGGGGCAGAAGATTTCGGTTTTTATGTAGCAAATGCCAAGTCTTTCAATGCCATGGATGCAGGTACCGCACCCAATTGGGATGAATGTTCAGACTGGCTCCGCATAGAAATAGGCAACTTCGAGCGTTTTGAAGGTGACAATGTTCACGAAGACTGGGTGCTGAAGGGCGTGTGGTCGCTCAAGGAGGATGAAAACGGGGTGCTTCAAAAGAAGGACCTGCTCCATCATGGAGCAATGTGGTGGTGGAACGACAACCCGCTGCTGGACAATACTCCTGGGTATTGCGGCGTTTTTGCAAAGGATACAACGCCTACCAAATTCCGCAACTTTACTGTCGCTGTAGCAGAATAAAACACTTAAACCAATATCAATCATGAAAAAAACACTATTGACAATCACTCTGGCAGTCGCAGCCCTGGCCGCTTGCGACAAGTATGACGATTCCTCCCTTGTTGAGAGAGTGGAAGGGCTTGAGTCCTCTGTAGGCAAACTTCAGGAAGCGGTAAAGGAACTGCAGGCTGTAGTTGCAAGCGGTGATTATATTACCGAGATACGGGAGATCAAGGACGGTGACAAAATCATCGGATACACCCTTGTTTTCAATGAACACGGGAAATACAATATATATTACGGAGAGGACGGACAGAAGGGAGAACCCGGAGAGAATGGCGATGCATTCTTTGAATCCGTTACGGTGTCCGACGATATTGTTACCATGGTGACTGCCGACGGACAGACTATTATAGTTCCTGTAAACAAATCATTTGTACTCGCATTGGACAAGACGGAATTCAATGTCAGCGCCGGCGATGTTGCCACAATCAAATATACCATCACAAATGCTACCGATGCCACTTTGGTTGAGAGTATTTCGGAGGGCGGCTACCTTGTAAAAGTTGCCAAGACCGACAAGGCAAGCGGAACCATCACCGTGACTGCTCCGGATCCGTGCGTCAGCGGCAAAGTCCTTCTGGTGGCTGATAACGGTGAAGGCAAAGTTTCCACCAAGGCAGTGCGTTTTATCAACCAGAGGATCGTTGAACCTACAGTCGTAAATTATGGCGCAAATGGCGATGGCGACACTTTCGATGTAACACTTGAAGGATATTCATCCATTGCCGCTACAGCAAGTGAGGACTGGATCACCGTCAGCAGCGACGGCAGCAAGGTTACCGTTACAGTTGCTGCAAATACTTCCGATGCAGTCCGTCTCGGAATCATCAGCCTGACCGGCAGCGACGAGGTTGAAAACGCTTCGGGAACCGTGTATGTAGGACAGGCCGCCAAAGGTGCAAAAATGGTTTATGACAGTTTCCGTGAAAGCACCCTTGGCTCCAAGTGGGTTGGTGACCTCTCAGTCGCTTCCATGACGGAGCAGGGACTGGCCCTGGCACGTACCAAGTTCACCGATTCCGAAGAGAATCACGGCCGTCCCATTTATTATGATCAGGTAATAAGAATGTGCGATGATTCCAAAAAGAATTATAACGGTGTCATTGTTTCATTCGACTTCAAGGCAAATGGCGCGCAGTGTGCCCTCATGGCCTACAATGCAGTCGGTTATTCAACGGGAGAGTATACCATCCCTTCCGGCACGATGTGCTATGACTGCTGGGCGAACGATGTCATTGAAGGTGAGACAGGCGGAAACTGGTGGTGTATAAATGCAAGTGGCTGGGATGCCATGGCTGATGGAATAACCGGACCATATACGAAGTGGATGCGCTTGAAAATGTTCAATGGTTATGACCCTCATGGTGACGGTGTCGGCAGCAACTGGGGTGGTTATGCAATATATACCCTGGAGGAAGAAAACGGAGTTCTTAAGGAAAAGGCCTGTGTGTTCCATGTTGCAAAGTGGTGGTTTAACAACAACCCCAGCGTAGACAACAACAATCCTAACCACGGCGGATACATGGGTATTTGGGTGCGCAACCATCCATTCTATCCTACAGGATATTTCCGCAACTTCTGCATTTCATACCAGACCAACGGTTAGTTATTTTGGGGAGAGCAGGGTGATGCCTGCTTTCCCTCCTTAGTAAATACATATTGCAATGAAACTAAAGACTTTGATTTTGATTGCAGCTGCAGTGTCGGCATGCGTATTGTCGTGTGGGAAGAGTGAACCCTCCACGGAAAACGACAGTTTCACGGTTGTTTTTGATACCGCTGGGGGATTGCCCGTGCCGGAAGTGCAGCATATTCAAAAAGGTGACAAGGCATCAGAACCCGAGGTTGTTCCGGAAAAGGAAGGATCTTTGTTCATCGGCTGGTATACCGAAAGTGGACTGAAGTTCAATTTCCTTTCCAATCCGATCACTAAAGATATTACCCTTTATGCCCGTTATTGGAGCGGGCCGAAGAAATATGTTGTGATAAACGATTATGACTGGTCTTACCTTGAAGAGTCCGTACACAATTATTTCGGTTCATCGGAAGGAAAGGATGTCGCTGTTGGCCAGGGTGTTCTGATGTATATTTTCCAGCGTTCTGTTGACACGTTCAAGGATTGTATCAAAAAGCATTGCAGCATGGCCGAAAAATACAATATCCCTCTGCTTTTCCAACTCGATCCCACAACTTTCTGGGACAGTGTACCAGAACTTTGGAACTGGTGGGACCCTGCGATGGCAGGATACAAGGAATCCAACAGGGAAAATGTCGAGTGGACCGGCTGGGGGCAGGAAAATGCGGTAAAGATAGGTTGGCTGAACTGGGGAAGCCAGATAAGGCTGAAACCGATGTGCAACTGGTTCAGTCCGGAATATCAGGCTGCTGTAAAGGCTCGTATGGACACCCTTCTCGGACTGATAAAGGCATGGTATGATTCTCTGCCGGACAGCCGCAAATACCTGCTGATTGGGGTCAAAATTACAGGAGAACTCGGCATGGGGGTAAATAACTGGTACTACACAGGAGGCAATGACCTGTATGACAAGCCTGCTTCGGCAGATCCTGTTTCCGGCATCAACATGAACAACAAACCTTCCCGCAGTAATGGTGCAGTATCCACAATCGGGTATGCAGGACTTACGTATTCGGGCATCAAGACATCAGGGACTGTGTCGGGAGATGATATCGCCGCCCTTGAATGGAAATTTACCGAGTTTGTAAGCAAGATAGCCGCGAGGTATTTCCCCCGGGATCTGATTTTTGCGCATGCAGGCGGAGTGGGCAACGATCTTGATGCCTGCGACAACGATTATGTGTGTCCGTCCTGGAGTTTCTACGGGAGTGATGCGACAGACGGCTCAAATGCAAGTTATTGCATGAATATCATTAAGAATTCTGACTGCCCTTATTGGGGCGTTGCCGAATGGGCGATCAGTTCCTCACGTGCTGCCGACTGGGTGTCGGCATTGGACAATTCACTCAAAATTGACCGCTGCCGATTCCTGTCGGTTTACACCAATGTGATAGGGAACAATAATGGCACATCGGTCAATGACGGAGCAGTAAGCGGAATCAAGCAGGTCCAGAATTATACTTATTGACATGAAACGCGGTTTATTATCCCTTATCATAACGTTCGTGGTTTGTTCCTGCGCAAAGCGTGAGCCGTTGCAGTATTTCTTTCTGAACAACTATTACAGTTTGTATAATTATGAGCAGATCGAGAATGCCTTCGGTCATCAGGAAGGAAAGAATCCGGCAGTAGGGAATGCAATTCTCATGTATATTCTTGAAAGGCCGGTAGAAGAGTTCTCAGCGTCTTTGGATAAACACTTCCGTATGGCTGAGGAATATGATATTCCTGTTCTGGTGGAACTTGACCCCATAACATTCTGGGACGGAACTCCCGAACTCTGGAACTGGTGGGATCCATCAATGCCAGGATATGATGAGGGCAACCGCGAAAATGTAGAATGGACCGGTTGGGGTGCGGAGAATGCTGTCAAGATCGGCTGGCTGAACTGGGGAAGGCAAATACGCTTGAAACCGATGGCAAACCTGTTTTCTCCCGCATACAGGGCCGAGGTGCAGAAAAGGATGGATATCCTTCTGAAGCAGACTGCACGCTGGTACCGGTTCCTGCCGCGCAATAAGAAGTATCTGCTTGGCGGCGTAAAAATAACCGGAGAACTTGCATTCGGGGTGAACAACTGGTATTATCCGGAAGGCAATGAATTGTTGCCCGGAAATCCTGCCGATGATCCCCAGACGGGCCTGGACAAGAATGACATGCCTTTCCGTGGCGTTGGTCCAATGGGGTATGCATCATTGTCTTATTCCGGCATCCGCACGGAAGGGGAGATAACGGCGGAAGATATTTACCGTCTGGAGAAGGAGTATGCCGCCTGGGTGGCCGGCATATGCAAAGGGCATGGGCTTTCGCGGGAACTTCTGTTTTCTCATTCCGGAGGCTGGCGCGGAGATCTTGATGCGGCGGTCCAGCAGGCTACATGCCCATCGTGGAGTTTCTATTGGGGAGAAGCAGAAAATCCGGCAGATTCCGACCAATACAAAGCTTTGCAGGCTTCAGATGCTCCATATTGGGGCCTGTCGGAATGGAATATAGGTACGGATGACTATGGGCGCTGGAAAAACGCGTTGGAGAATTGTTATTCGCTTCCGCGCTGCCGTTTCATAAGCCTCTTCAACCACGATTCAATCTTCCATTCAAACGGTACTCTGAATGAGGGGGGCATTAAGGCGATAAAAGAAAGACAAGAAAAGGAGAAATAATAATGAAAAGGATTTTTGCATTGATCGCATTCCTGTGGCTGTGTGTCATGGCTTGCGCTACGGACTTTACAAAATATGTAGACCCTTTCATAGGGGCCGATAATGGTGGCTACACCTTCCCGGGAGCTACGATGCCCTATGGGATGGTGAAACTAGGCCCGGACTGCAATAAGCTTACGGAGAATTCCGGATGGCAGAAAGATACTCCGGTAGTGGGGTTCAGTCATACGCATCTGAATGGATCAGGGGGTGGATGCAAATATGGTAACATCCTGTTTATGGCAACAACCGGTGATCTGGATTTGTCGGACTATGCCTCCCCTTATTCCGATGCCCATGCGGAGCCGGGCCTGTTTGACATAATGCTTTCCCGTTACGGCATCCGTGCCAGACTGTCTGCAACCCGCCACGCCGGATTCCATGAGTATACTTTCCCGGAGACCGGCGAGGCCAATGTCCTTGTGGATCTTGGAAAGTTCCTTGCGTCCATAGAAACGCAGGAGTTCGTGGGCTCCGAAGTTACAGTGCTGTCAGACACTGAGATACAGGGATATTCGCGTATCCGCGGAGGCTGGAACTACTCCGAAGCATTTACGGTGTATTTCTATGCAAAATTCGATACCCCCTGCGAGTCTTTCGGGACCTTTAAATCCGGAAAGAAATATCCCGGGGTCGCTTCCCAGGCCGACAACAACACCAAATGCGGTGCCTGGTTCACTTTCAATACCAAGGGACACAAGACCGTGCGGGTTAAGGTGGGAATATCTTATATGGGATGCAACAAGGCCAGGGAAAATGCAGGCGAAATCCGGTCCTGGGATCTGGAGGATACCCGTTCTGCGGCTGTTTCCGAGTGGAATGATATTCTCTCGCAGGTGGCCCTTGAGGGAGGGAATGAAACGGTGAAGAAGATTTTCTATTCTTCTATGTACCGCATCTTCATGCAGCCTTCCGATTATGCAGGGGAGAATCCCAAGTGGATATCCGATGATCCTTATTACGGTGATTATCACGCAATTTGGGATACTTTCCGGGCTACGCATCCGTTCATTAACCTGTTCCGTCCCCGCCGCGGAGCGGAGATGGTGCAGTCTCTCGTTAACATTGCCCGGCACGACAAGTTTCTCCCGGACGCGCGTTCCAGCCATTGGACCGGTCGTACGCAGGGCGGATCAAATGCGGATATGCTTATTGCGGATGCTTATGTGAAGGGGCTTGAAGGCATAGACTATGAGGCTGCCCTGCAGGCTATGATCAAGAGCGCTACTGTTTATCCTGGTGATGATGAACGTCAGTACGGGCGTGGAGGCCTTCCTGATTACAACAGTATCGGTTATGTGTCCACCTCGTTCGAACGTGGTTGCAGCCGCACATTTGAATATTCTGCTGACGATTATGCGATAGCTACGCTCGCCCGTGGATTGGGGCATGAGGATATTGCCTCTGAGTACACGGTCAAATCCCGCAGTTGGGAGAACCTGTGGAATCCGGAAATCGAGAGTTTTGGCTTCAAAGGATTCTGCTGGCCACGCAACAGGGACGGAAGCTGGCTGGATGATCCGGCATTCACCGTGTTTTCATCCGGATCCTTCCCTCACCAGTTTTATGAAACCTTCTCCTGGGAGCTTTCCTTCTATGTGCCCCATGACATGAAATCGCTCATAGAAAAGATGGGAGGAAAGGAAATGTTTACAAAACGTCTGGACACATATTTCAATACCCCGTTCCCAGTCAAGACCGATGAACTGTTATTCTATACCAAACTGGTCGGCATGTGCCAGATTTCCAATGAACCATGCTTCCTTGCACCTTCTCTGTATGCTTATGTGAATGAGCCTTATAAAACTGCGGGGATAGTGCGCCGGATACTGAAGGACATGTACTGGGACGGCGGTGATGGTGTGCCGGGCAATGACGATTCAGGTTCAATGGGCGCATGGTACGCGTTCCATACTCTTGGATTTTACCCTAATGCCGGACAGGACGTATACCTGATTTCCAGCCCTGTATTTCCCAAGGCTACCCTAACCTTCGAAGATGGCAAAAAACTTGTCATAATTGCAAAGAATGCCTCCGACAAGAATATCTATGTCAAATCCTGCAAACTGAACGGAGCCCCGCTGAACCGTTGCTGGCTGCATCATAAGGAAATTGTTGCTGGCGGTACGCTCGAGTTTGAGATGACATCAAAACCTACATCATGGGCCGCTGACGGTCAGCTTCCGCCTTCCGCCTCTGATTTTGATTGAGTGAAGTATATGGGGAATGCTATTGATACAAAAGTTAAGAGACTTGCATTCAAGATGTATTTGAAACCGGGATGCAAGGATGAATACAAGAAAAGGCATGCTGCCCTGTGGCCTCAGATGAAAGATGTACTTAAGGCATCCGGAGTAGGGAACTATTCAATCTATCTGGATGAAGATACCAATACGTTGTTCGCCTATCAGGAAGTGACGGACGGGCAGGGCTCACAGGACCTGGGGAACAACCTCATCGTGCAGAAATGGTGGGATTACATGTCCGACCTGATGGAAGTCAATCCGGACAATTCTCCCATATCGGTGCCGCTTGGCAATATGTTTCATCTGGAATAGTTTTCGCGGATCATGCTCTGGCTGTCTTGTATTTATCTTGATACTTTGAATGCAGAAATGTGGTGATTTCCTTCAAAATAACTAAATTTGCAGGATTGAATAATACAGCATAGTTATGAAGAATATCGTATTGGTACGTCATGGCGAAAGCCAGTGGAACAAAGAGAACCGCTTTACCGGTTGGACAAATGTAGATTTGAGCGAAAAGGGACTTCAGGAGGCACTCGATGCAGGGAAGGCCCTTAAAGAGGCAGGATTCAAGTTCGATATTGCCTATACATCATATCTCAAGAGGGCTGTGAAGACGCTCAACAATGTGCTTGATGCAATGGATCTTGACTGGATTCCGGTAGAGAAGACCTGGCGCCTCAATGAAAAGCATTATGGCATGCTTCAGGGCCTTAACAAGGCGGAAACCGCTGCCAAGTACGGTGACGAACAGGTTCTCATCTGGCGCCGCAGCTACGACGTTGAACCTCTCCCTCTCCCCGAGACCGATCCCAACTCTGCGACTCAGGATCCCCGTTATGCCGCCGTTCCGGATCAGTATGTACCCCGCACCGAAGCTCTCAAGCAGTGCATCGAGCGCGTCATGCCTTTCTGGGAATGCGAAATCTTCCCCAAGCTCAAGACCGTCGACAACATCATTGTCGTTGCCCACGGCAACAGCCTCCGCGGTGTCGTGAAGCATCTTAAGGGAATTTCAGATGCAGACATCGTCAAACTCAACATCCCTACGGCAACTCCGTACGTCTTCGAGTTCGATGATGACCTGAATCTCGTGAAGGATTACTATCTCGCAGATCCCGAGGAACTTGCCGCCAAGCAGGCTGCAGTTGCCAACCAGGGCAAAGCCAAATAAAATCTTACAGGTGAGTAGTCATCAGTTTCAGCTTCGGGCTCTCCGGCTCGAAGCTGATTTGTTTTTCTCCCATCACCAGAACAGCCTCTCCTGCGTGGATGGGCATTCTGCTGCCGTCCTGCCCGACAACATGGCCGGCTCCTTCCAACCCAATAACTACCAGGAAGTCTTCCTTACGGCTGCAGGAGTCATCGACGCTCAAGCCAGATAAAGGCGTCCGCGTCGAAGCGCCTGTCAGCCGGAATGGCTGCGTCAGTTCATACACCGAGGTGACGAAGTGCTTGCAGCGTACCACCTCCATCTCTGCATTCTCCTTCCAAACATAATCCGTCTTGTATGAAGGGTATACCTTGTAGTCGATGACGTCTTTGGCTTCCTGCGTGTGAAGCTGGCGCGGCTTGCCGTCGAGCCCCGGGCGGTTGTAGTCGAAGATGCGGTAGGTGATGTCGGAGGTCTCCTGTATCTCCGCCAGATAGCATCCTCCGCAAATGGCATGGATGCGCCCTGCGGGCAGGAAGTACACGTCGCCCGGAGCCACCTTGTGGTCGGCCAGCACCTCGGTGATCCGGCCTTCCTCCACCAGCTTTACATAATCTTCCTTCGTAATCTCCTTGCTCAGGCCTGCGAGCAGATGCGCGCCCGGAGCCGTGTCTATCATGTACCACATCTCCGTCTTGCCCTTGCAGCCGTGCCGCTGCTGCGCGACCTCGTCGTTCGGGTGCACCTGTATGCTCAGGTCCTTCTTCGCATCGATGAACTTGATGAGCAGAGGGAACTCCCCGCCGTACAGTTCGTTCAGCGTCTTGCCGTCGGCCGGCCCGCCGACCACCTTGGTCTCATTGCCCATCACGCCGGACAGCACCCAGTTCTCGGTGCCCCACACCAGCGTCTTCAGTATCGCTTGGAATTTGTAGATCATTTTTTCTTCCTTTGTTGACCTTCCCCGTTTCTTGCCATTATTGGGGAAGGTGCCGTTCTTTTTTGTCGACCTTCCCCGTTTCTTGCCAATATTGGGGAAGGTCGAGGTTAGCGGCGTGCTGCAAGCCGCAGCAGGATGCGTAGGGCGCGGAGGCCGAGATTCCCGAGGCCGAGGGTGTCGGAGGAATCTGCATCCATCAGGCGCACGGCATTCAATTCCTGCGCACGCTCGAGCTCGCGGACATCGCGTTCGTCGCTCAGCAGGCGGATGAAGGTGCCGCGGAACATATTCTTGCGGAATAACCACAGCACTATAAGCACCAGCAGAAGCGCCCCGCCCACAATGAAGGCGCCCAGGGCGTAGTTGTCCAAGGCCTTCCCGAGAAGGAGGATGCCGCCGAAGGCGAGCACGGTGAGCACCATCAGGGCTATCGCGATGATGAGTATCCATGCGAGAAGGGTGCCGAGGGCCTGCGAGGCGGTGTCTGTGCCCTTCAGTTTGAGCTGCTCGATGCGGAGATCGATATAGTCTCTGGTGTTCATGCGTTTTCTGGCTCTTCGGCGGGAGCGTCCTTCTTGTTCAGGGCATCTTCGAGTGCGTCGAGACCTTTCGACACAGCATCCATGGCACTGTCGGCCAGGTCTCCGGCCTTGTTCTTCGCCTTTTCGGCGAGATCTCCTGCGGCCTGCTTCAGGCGTTCGGCGTCGTCCTTGCCCTTGTCGGAGAGCAGATAAGCGGTGGCGATGGCGCCGATGGCGGCTCCTGCCAGGAATCCGAAGAAAGAGTTGTTTGCCATATTATCTGAGGTTTTCAATCAATTCAAAATCAAGCAGGCGCTGCTCCAGGTTGGCGTTCTTCACGCGGATGCGCACCTTGTCGCCAAGGCGGAAGACCTTGTGGGTGCGCTTGCCCACCAGGCGGTAGCGCTCCTCGTCGAATTCGAAGAAATCGGAACGGATCTCCCGCAGGGGCACCATGCCTTCTATCTTCGTAGGCTCTATCTCCACATACATTCCCCATTCGGTGACACCGGACACGCGCCCGTCGAACTCCATCCCCACCTTGTCCTGCATATACTCAACGAGTTTGTATTTGATACTCGTGCGCTCTGCATCTGCGGCAACTACCTCGCGTTCGGATGCGTGCTGGCACTCAATCTCGTAGTAGCCCTTGTTCTGGCTTTCCTTTCCGGCGAGATAGAGGCTGAGCAGGCGGTGCACCATAGTGTCGGGATAGCGGCGGATAGGGGATGTGAAATGGGTGTAGAAGTCGAATGCGAGGCCGTAGTGGCCGATGTTGTCGGTGCTGTAGCAGGCCTTGGCCATTGAGCGCAGGGCTATGTCTTCGAAGGCTTCGAGTTCGGGTTTACCCGCAGCCTGCTTCATGAGTGCGTTGATGCTCTTGGCTGCAGCGCGACCGTCGAGGGTGTCAGCCATCTTATAGCCAAAACCCTTCGCAAAGCGCTTGAGGCTTTCGAGTTTCTCGGCGTTGGGTACGTCGTGGATGCGGTAGACGAAGGTCTTGGCCTTCTTCGATGCCACGCCGTTCATCTGCCCGTCGGTCGCGATGAACTCCGCGACGGTGCGGTTCGCGAGGAGCATGAATTCCTCTATCAGCCAGTTGGCCTCCTTGCTCACCTTCTGGTAAACGTTCACCGGACGTCCCTGATCGTCGACCTCTACCTTCATCTCCGGACGGTCGAAATCCACTGCCCCGGCCTTGAAGCGCTTCTCCTTGAATTTGGCCGCCAGGTCATTCAGGACGGTAATAGCTTCGCTTAATGTTTGGTCTGCGGGTACATCCCCCGCAGACCTCTCGATTATCTCCTGCGCCTGATCGTAATCCAGACGGAAATCCGAATTGATTACAGTACGACCGATCCAGCGGCTCTTGATATCCGCCTTGGGCGTAATCTCGCAGACCACGGAATAGGTCAGTTTATCTTCGTGCGGGCGCAGCGAACACAGCTTGTTGCACAGCTTCTCCGGCAGCATGGGCACAGTACGGTCAACAAGATAAACGCTGGTGCCGCGCTCGCGGGCTTCTTTGTCGACAGCTGTGCCGGGCTTCACATAGTATGAGACATCCGCGATATGGATGCCCACCTCGTAGTTGCCGTTCTTCAGTTTCTTGAAAGACAGCGCGTCGTCGAAGTCCTTGGCATCCGCGGGATCAATTGTGAAAGTGAAAGTGCTCCTGTAGTCCTTGCGGCCTTTGAGGTCGGCCGCCGTAATCTCTTCCGAAATGCCGTCGGCCGCATCCTCCACCTCTTTCTCAAACTTGTACGGGAGATTGAATTCCGCCAGGATGGCGTGCATCTCGGTATTGTTCTCGCCGGGCATGCCCAGCACGTCTGCTATGTGTCCGACGGGAGAGGAATCCCCGCGGTTCCAGCGGTCTACCACCACCGCGACCTTCATTCCTCGCTTGGCACCGAGCCTGGCCCCTTCTTCGGGATCCACCTCGATGTCGTAGGGCATGTTCTTGCTCTGCATC
>Ga0256405_10002131_pt1 | contig 47924 bp, 53 predicted proteins | sample RumenRJG_02DNA_FD_189096 | JGI IMG/M metagenome (GOLD analysis project Ga0256405, IMG submission 189096) | Bovine rumen microbial communities from Lethbridge, Alberta, Canada - RJG_02 | ecosystem: Host-associated > Mammals > Digestive system > Stomach > Rumen | place: Canada: Alberta...
TGAGGAAGCCGTCGAGACGGTCATCGCCTCGAAGAACAATGTGCGCAAGGAGATCCTCTACGAAATGGGAGATCTCTGGTATCATTGCCTCGTCCTGCTCGCCTATCATGGCATCTCGCCGGAGGAGCTTTTCGCGGAGCTCATGAGCCGTCGCAAGGGTGGCAGCTATCATAAGTTCACGGGCAAGACGGGCATCCGTCCCGATATGTGAGGTGTCTCGTGATGGGTGAGACTTATCAAAAGGAGCAGGCGTTTCTTGAAGATACGGCTGCGGCCTGGGACCCGCAGAGCCCGCTCAAGCGAGGTGAGCCGTTCCCAGCGCCGGAGAAGCAGGCTCCTGCGGAGGCGAAGCTCGTCAGGTTGCCGGAGCCGGAGCTCCTACCGGATCGCGAGGTGAATTTCCTCGAGCTCGTCGAGCTGCGCGCGAGCGTTCGCAGCTATACTGAGACGCCGTTCACGATGCAGGAGCTCTCCTATCTGCTCTGGTGCACTCAGGGTGTGAAGATGCCGATCGGTAAGGGCGGCAGTATGCGCAACGTACCGAGCGCCGGCGCGCGCCATGCGTTCGAGACATACCTTTTCGTGCAGAAGGTGGAGGGACTCGTGCCGGGCTTCTACCGGTATCTCGCGTATGAGCATGCGCTGCTGCCGCTGGCGGATGCGATTCCTTGGGAGGAAAGCAGAGCGCCGTTCATCGAGGCGTTCCGCACGCAGCATGCTGTGGCGGAGAGCGCCGTCACGTTTGTCTGGGCGGCGCATATCGAGCGCCTCCTCTATGTCTTTGGCAAGCGTGGCTATCGCTATGCGTTTCTCGATGCGGGACATGTCTGCGAGAATCTCTATCTCGCGGCGGGTACGCTCAAGGCTGGCTGCTGCGCGATGGGCGCATTCGAGGATGCGGCGCTCAATCGCCTGTTGCATCTCGGCGGCGTGCAGGAGTTTTCTGTTTACGCGGCGACGGCTGGGAAGACATCATGACAGCGTTGCTCTATCTCTTGCTCGCAGCGCTCGTCCTCCTCTTTCTGTCCGAGATGCGCCGCAGCCTGAGGCGGTCGAACGCAGCGTTCACGCTCGTAGAAAAATACGAGCATGACCTCGGTAATCCGGCGCTCGTCGATGAGATTGCATCTTTTATCGAGAGCGACTGGAAGCTCCGCCGTGTCATGCGGCGCGAGCGCGGCACGCGTGAAGATATCCGACAACTCATCAAGCATCTCATGCTCTGGGGCAACGTTCGCAAGGGACGGCGTTTTGTGCCCATTACATCTTTCTTCTATGTCTGCTCTTTGTCCTATCTGCTGCGGCATAAGGATGCGGAGCCGAAGCAACTCGCGATGAAGATGATGAATTACCTGCATATATGAAAGCTGTTTCTCTTTTGTGGTGCGAGGCAAATGCCGTGCACCTTTCTTTTTATTAAAAATTTAGGTATAATGGAGAAAAATCATACTGGGGGTACATGAATATGAAAAAGATTCGCAAGGCCGTTATTCCAGCCGCTGGTTACGGCACGCGGTTCCTGCCGGCAACGAAGGCGACGCCAAAGGAGATGTTGCCGATTGTCGACAAGCCGACGATCCAGTATATCGTCGAGGAAGCGCTGGCGAGCGGTATCGAGGAACTGCTGATCGTCAGCGGCCATGGCAAGCGTGCCATCGAGGACCATTTTGATTCGGCGCCCGAGCTGGAAGCAGAATTGCGGAAGAAGGGAAAGACGGATCTCTTACATCTCGTGCAGGAGACGGCGGATATCAAAGTGCATTATATCCGGCAGCGTTATATGCGCGGCCTCGGCGATGCCATTCTCTGTGCGAAGACATTCATGGGGGATGAGCCGTTCGCCGTCCTGCTCGGCGACGATGTTGTCTACCATCCGGAGCGACCGGCACTGCGCCAGCTTATCGATGTTTATGAGGAAACGGGCGGCTCTGTACTCGGTTGCCAGCAAGTGCCGGATGAGAAGGTCTCGTCATATGGCATTGTGGCGGGAACCCCAGTCACTGAGGGGAGGGAAAACCTGCTGCGCGTCTCAGATATGATTGAGAAACCATCACTTGCGGAGGCACCGAGCCATTTCGCCGTCCTCGGCCGCTATATCATCGAGCCAGAAATCTTTGCGATCCTCGAGAATACGAAGCCCGGCAAGGGCGGCGAGGTGCAGCTCACGGATGCGCTCAAGGTGCTCGCGAAACTCGATAATGTGTACGCTTACGCTTTCGAGGGGAAGCGGTACGATCTCGGCGACAAGCTCGGATTCTTGAAGGCAACGGTAGAGTTCGCCCTGCGGCGGGAGGATCTCGGTCCCGCGTTTCGTGCGTATTTGCGTCAACTTGTGTAGGAACGTCCTGAGCGAGTATAAGGCAGGCTGGTTGCGTGGGAACGGCGTGCAAGTTGCGTTCGCAGTGCGCGATGTGGTATGTCGTTGCTGGAAGGCAGAAAGCGAGGGGATGATGTGCAGAAGAAGCAGAAGGCGAATCTAGCGCTTGCCATCAGTGCAGCGGGGTTCCTGGGCACATTGCCTGCGGGCGGTTTTTGGGGCGGCCTGCTTCATCATGGCTTTTTAGCGGCTACGGTCGGCGGCCTTGCGGACTGGTTCGCTGTCACGGCCATTTTCAGCAAGCCGCTTGGCATCTCCTACCGCACAGATATCCTGCGGCGCAACCGCCAGCGCATCATGGATGCGTTGGTGACGTTCGCGAGCGATGATTTGCTGAGCGTGAAAAATATCATGCAGGTCGTACGTCGGCAGGATGTGGCTCAGCTGCTCGTGGCATATCTGGAACATCGCGGCGGCCGGGAACGGCTCGTGGAGACCGTTGATCATGTTGCGGTGCGTGCGGTCAATACGCTGGACAGCGCGAAGGTCGCAGGGGAAATCGAGACCATCCTGAATGACGGCCTGCGTACAATTCCTATCGAGCGCGTGGCGATGGAGGGCCTTCGGATTCTGGCGGAAGAGCAATATAGCTGCCATCTGATCAGAGCGCTTGCGGAGGTCGCGCAGCGCGTGCTGGCAAGCCCCGTCCTCCGTGAGACGCTGAAGGAAAATGTGAGTCTGCTGCGCAAGGAATACGAGGGGGATTCCGCTGGTCGCGCATTTGTGCTGTCAAGCCTTGGGCTCACCGATGAACGTATCGTGCAGATCATTTGTGAACGGATGGAGGAGAAACTCGGCGAGGTGATTGCGGGAGAGACGCCCACCTATGCCGCTGCCAAGGCGGGCCTTGAGACGCTGCTGCGCAGGCTCAGTCAGGATCCATCGCTGCTTGCGGCGCTGCAGGCATGGAAAACCGGATTCTTGCGGCAGGTGTCGCTTTTGCCGCTCCTTGTGCAGTGGATCGATGCGCATGTCAAGGGAGAACAGCCGTTCTGGCTAGCGGCGCTCGAGACGTTCCTCAATGAGAAGATCGATGCCTTTGTGCAATCTCGGCCGTGGCAGAGGCGTGTCGACGCTTTCTTCAAGAACCTGCTGGAAGAGGAGCTGACAAAACACCATGCGGTTATCCCTGATCTCATCCGCGAACGGCTGGGAGAGTTTTCCGACGACGCGCTCGTTGCCATGGTAGAGAGCAAGGTACAGGATGATCTGCAGATGATCCGCATCAACGGCGCGCTCGTCGGTTCCTTGGTCGGCATGGGATTGTTCATCTTGGTGACGCTCGCGGAGAGGATGTGGTGAGAATGCTGGATTGGCGGCGATGGAATAAGGCAGATTGGACGCTTTGCTGTGTTTTTTTCATCTTTTTGCTGGCGCTCGCCTGGCATCTACAGGCGCGGGGAAATCCGTGGGCGAACGGTTTCCTTTTTTGTGCGGAAGCTGCGCTCGTGGGCGGTATCGCAGATTGGTTCGCTGTGACAGCGCTATTTCGTAAGCCACTTGGCTTTCCGTACCATACGGCACTCTTGCCGCGCCGCAGGGATGCCTTTGTCAAGGCATCTGTGACGATGGTGCAGAAGGAGTTCTTTTCCAGGAGCAAGATTTTTCACCATATTGAGCGCCTGCATCTATTGCCGATGCTACTGTCATATCTAGCTCAGCAGCAGACGAAGGAACAGGCGCTGCACCGAGCCGACCACTATCTGCGTGCCGCCTTGCTGCGGCAGGACAGCGCGCGTCAGGCATCTGTGCTGGCACAGGGGATGCGCGCCTCGCTTGGCGGCATCGCGCCGGAGCAAGTGCTTTGCGCCTGCAGCCGCTGGTTGCGGGAGAGCGGGCGCGACCGAGAAGGCCTCGCCTGCCTCTCACGCATTTTGCGCAAGCGTGCTGCCGCGCCGGAAACGCGCGAGGCCATCGAGAAACAGCTCGAGGAATACGAGCGGGAAAAGACGCAGGAGACAGCGTTCGGCAGCTTGTTTTCCAGTCTTGCCAAGGCAGTCGGTCTTGTGGATCTCGAGGAAGCGGCCGCTCTCATGCAGAAACGGCTCATCACTTTGGCGGAAGAGCTCGGCATGCAGGATTCTCCGTTGCAGGAACAGGTGCTGGGGCTCTTTTATGCGCAAATGGAGATACTCAGGGAGGAACAGGCGTTTCAGAACTTCCTATGCGATTTGAAGGGAACACTGCTTGACGGCCTGCCGCTCGAGGCAATCATCGAGCAGCTCCTGCAAAATATGCGCACGCAGCTTGCCTCACCGGGGGAGGTGGGAAGTCAGGCCTGCATCCCTGCGCTGAGACCGCGCCTGCAGGAACTTCTGTCGCAGGAGTATGACCGGTTGCTCGCACTCATGGAGACGAATGGGAATCTGCATCACACGGTGGAACACTTCCTCTACGATATGCTTGCGCGGTCGGCGCTGCATGCGCAGACACTGGTCGGCATCATTGTGCAGGATGTGCTCTCCCGTCTGACGGACGAACAGCTCAATCGCCTTGTCTACGACAAGGTGGAGCCAGATTTGCTCTGGATCCGCATGAATGGCTCCATTGTCGGTGCAGGCATCGGCCTCTTGCTGTACTTGCTCCTCCTGCTTGCGCAGAGTAGCTGATTCAGTAGAAATGGTAGGTCTTCCAGGGAATCTGTTCGATGCGGATGGTTTTGAGGAAGTCGACGATATCCTTGCGGCCGTAGTAATGGGGCGTACCATCGGCTGACTGGCTCATGAGGATGATGGGCATGTTGGGGAAAAAGGGGGCGAGCTCCTGTCGTGCGGCTGTGAGGCGCACCGTATAGCGCGTGACTTCTGGTTTGACGGCGACAATGGCGAATGTGACGCCCTGCTCGATGATGACGGCTCCGTGGATGGTCATGGAATCTCTACTCCTTTCGTTGCGTAGGTTTCGCTGCGGCGGAGGAAATTTCCTGCACGGTTGAAAATATTTGTCATTTGCTCTTGACAGCAGGGAGGGATGTCCCTATAATGAGCATTGTTCACAGGCAATCAGTTGTGATGAAGACACGACGGCAGATAGGGTGCTCTCCAGAGAGGAGTCGTTGCTGGGATGATTCCGGGCACTCCCTGCCGTTACCCCTTCGGAACTGCTGTGGCGAATGGTTAGTAGCTGCAGCCGGAGGAAACTCCGTTATCAATCTGAGTGGCTTCTGTTTCTGCAGGAGCAATCAGGGTGGAACCACGAGTATCAGCCTCGTCCCTTTGCGGGACGGGGCTTTTTATATGAAGGAGGAATCAGCATGTTGAAGATGAAATTGAAAGACGGCGCTGTGCGCGAGGTCGCAGAGGGGACGACCATTGCGGAATTCGTCAAGAACGTGAGCAATAGTCTTGCCAAGAAGGTCCTTGCCGCGAAGCTCGACGGCAAGACGGTGGATCTCATGACGCCGCTCACGCAGGATGCATCCATTGCTTTTTTGACGTTCGAGGACGAGGACGGTCGCTGGGCGCTCCGCCATACGGCATCGCACATTCTCGCGCAGGCACTCAAGCGCCTTTATAAGGATGAGAATGTCAAGCTGGCCATTGGTCCGGCTATCGACAATGGCTTCTATTATGACATCGACATGGATCGTCAGCTCGGCGAAGGTGACCTCGCCGATATTGAAAAGGAAATGAAGAAGATCGTCAAGGAGAATCTCAAGCTGGAGCGCAAGGAAGTTAGCCGCCAAGACGCGTTGGATTTCTTCGAGAAGGCGGGCGAGACGTATAAGGTCGAGCTCATCAACGACCTGCCGGAGGGCGAGGACATCACGCTCTATACGCAGGGAGAGTTTACGGATCTCTGCGCCGGGCCGCACGTCGTCTCCACGGGCAAGGTCAAGGCGCTGAAGCTCATGAGCGTCGCAGGCGCTTACTGGCGCGGCGATGAGCATAACAAGATGCTCCAGCGCATTTACGGCACGGCGTTCGAGAAGCAGGCAGATCTCGATGCCTACCTGCACATGCTCGAGGAAGCGAAGAAGCGCGACCACCGCAAGCTCGGCAAGCAGCTCGATCTCTTCAGCCTGCATGAGGAGGGGCCGGGCTTCCCATTCTTCCATCCGAACGGCATGGTCATTCGCAACGAGCTTATCAATTATTGGCGTGAGGTACATCGCCGTTATGGCTACCAGGAGATCAAGACGCCGATCATCCTGAACCGCCAGCTCTGGGAGACCTCCGGTCACTGGGATCACTACAAAGAGAATATGTACTTCACGAAGATCGATGATGAAGACTATGCCATCAAGCCGATGAACTGCCCGGGCGGCATGCTCGTCTACAATTCCAAGCAGCACAGCTACCGTGACCTGCCGCTGCGCCTCGGCGAGCTTGGCCTCGTCCATCGCCATGAGAAGTCCGGTGAGCTCCACGGGCTGTTCCGCGTGCGCAACTTTACGCAGGATGATGCACATCTCTTCGTGACGCCGGATCAGGTAGAAGAGGAAATCCAGCACACGATCAACCTCTTCGACGAAGTTTACAGCACGTTCGGTCTGACGTATGTGGCAGAACTTTCGACGCGTCCGGACGATTCCATGGGGTCGGATGAGGACTGGGAGCTCGCAACGAACGGTCTCCGCAAGGCCCTCGAGCACCGCGGTCTCGACTATATCGTCAACGAGGGCGATGGTGCGTTCTACGGTCCGAAAATCGACTTCCACCTCAAGGACTCGATCGGCCGTACGTGGCAGTGCGGTACGATTCAGTACGATATGCAGATGCCGGAGAAGTTCAACCTGACGTATGTCGGCGAGGATGGCGAGAAACATCGCCCGGTCATGCTGCACCGCGTCGTCTACGGCTCCATCGAGCGCTTTATCGGCATCCTCATCGAGAATTATGCCGGCGCATTCCCTGTTTGGCTCGCGCCGGTGCAGGTGCGGATTCTGCCCATCACGGACAAGCATGCGGACTATGCTCATGCACTCAAGAAACGGATGTTCGACCTTGGTCTGCGCGTTGAGGTGGATGATCGCAGCGAGAAAGTCGGCTACAAGATCCGCGAGAGTCAGGTCATGAAGACGCCGTACACGCTGGTGGTAGGTGACCAGGAGGTCGCGGATCAGTCAGCAGCCGTGCGCAAATACGGTGAGAAGACAAGTGAGACGATGTCTGTCGATGCGTTCATTGCTTACATTCAGAAAAAGATTGCCAGCCGTGAACAGAACTATTGACATCAGAAAACACCTATGATATACTTCATGGAGTGTTCAGGAAGAAGAAGCCACCGCTTCTCACCTGCTGGTCAGGCCAGACGGGTTCATAGTATGTGATTTTTCAGGGTGGCAGTGTGCCGCCTTTTTTTATTGGAATGAATTTTCAGGAGGTGTTTTTACCATTAGCAGGGATTCACTTAGAATTAATGAAGAGATTCGCATCCGTGAGGTTCGCGTGACGAGCGCGAGCGGCGAACAGCTCGGCATCATGCCGACGCGCGAGGCTTTGCGCCTCGCTGAGGAGCAGCATCTCGATCTCGTCGAGGTCGCGCCAAAGGCAAAGCCGCCGGTCTGCCGCATCATGGATTTCGGTAAATACCGCTATGAGCAGCAGAAGCGGGAGAAAGAAGCGAAGAAGAAACAGAAGGTTATCACCATCAAAGAGGTGAAGCTTCGCCCGCACATTGAACAACACGATTTTGACGTCAAGTTGAAGAATGCCGTCCGCTTCTTGGGGGAGGGAAACAAGGTCAAGGTAACGATCATGTTCCGTGGCCGCGAGCTCTCTCATCCGGAGCTCGGCAAGGAGGTTCTCGGCCGTGTGGCAGAGGTCCTGGGGGACAGCGTCTCCATCGAGCGCGGTGCCAAACTTGAGGGAAAAAATATGACGATGATTGTCGCGCCAAAGACGCAAAAAGCATCGAAGAAAGAGAAAAAGCAACCTAAGGGAGGAAACACTCATGCCGAAGATTAAGACTCGTAGAGCTGCAGCAAAACGCTTTACTGTTACGGGAAGCGGAGAATTCAAACGCAACAAGGCTTACAAGAGCCACATCCTGGAGAAGAAGTCTCCGAAGCGTAAGCGCAACCTGCGCAAGGCAGCGATTGCTTCGCACGCTGATTTCGGTCGCGTGAAGAAAATGCTTCCGTACGCATAAGTCACTAGGATTAGGAGGAACGAAACATGCCAAGAGTTAAAGTCGGTGTGACTGCACATAGACGCCATAAGAAGATTCTGAAGCTCGCCAAGGGCTACAAGGGTTCCAAGAGCAAACAGTTCAAGAAAGCAAATGAGACTGTCATGAAGGCTCTCTACTATGCGCGCCGCGATCGTCGCGCGAAGAAGGGCAACTTCCGCCGTCTCTGGATTGCTCGCATCAATGCAGCTGCTCGCACGAACGGCATCTCTTACAGCCGTCTCGTCTGCGGCCTCACGAAGGCCGGCGTCGAAGTCAATCGCAAGATGCTTGCGGATCTCGCGATTTCCGATGCACAGGCATTCGCGAAGATTGTCGCTGTTGCAAAAGAGAATCTCTAAGGAATAGCCGATGAACGTTTTCGTTTTCTGCAACGCTAGGCTCCTCTTTGCAAATCATGAGTTGCGTGGCGGTGGGATGCGGTTCATCGAAAGCTTCTAGGGAATATGAAAGCAGGCTGTTGCATAGCAGATGGTTATGCAGCAGCCTGCTTTACTGTGTAAATCCCCAAGAAAACAAGCCGTAGGCGCAACGCAATCGGCAGGATTTACTGTAAGGGCGATGCACAATGTTTGCAAAGTGGCTGTTTGTGCATGTAATTTGCTATCAAGGCAGATGCATGATATCCATGCAGTGCATATTTGTGCGTGCAGCCGTATGAAATTATGATTGGTGAATTGGGAGGAGTACGATGCAGGAGACATGTGAGCGCATCACGAGTGAAGCCAATGCAAAAATCAAGTTGGCGGCGCGTCTGCAGCAGAGAAAGCAGAGAGCGAAGATGGGCCTCTTTGTGGCAGAAGGTGTACGGCTTGCTGAGATGGCGGCTGCGTCAAATTGGCAGATTTCCTTTGCGCTTGTCTCGGAGCATGCGGTGCAGCAGCCGCGCGTGCGGAAGATTCTCGCACAATTGAAGGAGAAGCAGGTTTCCGTAGGCTGTGTGAGCGAGGCTCTGTACGCGAAGGCGAGTGGCACGGAGCATCCACAGGGACTGCTGCTCGTCCTTGTGCGCAAGACGCTGACGCTGGATGCACTCGGGAGAGAGGCGGGCGCACGTCCGTGCTACGTCGTCCTCGACGGCGTACAGGATCCTGGTAATCTCGGCACGATCCTGCGCACTGCGGATGCTGCCGGCATGTCAGGAGTAATCTTACTCAAAGGCTGCACCGACGCTTTCAGTCCCAAGGTGGTGCGCGCGGCGATGGGGTCGCTCTTTTATCTGCCGCTTGCTGCGGAGGTGTCGCGAGAGGACTTCTTTCGGTTTGCTGGCGTCGAGCGGCTGCGTCTTTATGCAACGGCGCTCGATGCGGCGGCTGAACCTCATTTTGCGGCAGATTATACAGGCGCCACAGGTATCGTATTCGGCAATGAGGGGAATGGCGTCTCCAGAGAACTGCTTGATGAGAGCAAGAAAATCTATATTCCCATGTTCGGACGCGCGGAATCGCTCAACGTTGCGGTATCGTCTGCTGTTGTGCTTTACGAGGTGGTTCGTCAGCGTCACATACACTGAGCGAACGGCAAGATGAGCGGTGCTCTCCGTGTTCTTTACTTGGGCAATGCAGAGTATCGCTTGCTGACTCGAAGACGAGGTGGACGCCGAGTATCCCCTGGCGGATATGAACGTCGATGGTGTTCGCATCAGCCGCGAGCACATTGCTCACGGCATACGGCTTGGCCTGTATGAGTGATGCGTCCACGAGCGGCCAATGCGTGCCAGTGAGTGTGACGCCCTGTACGCGTTCCGTGAGCGGCAGCAGGGAAATGGCAGCCGGTGCCTGCAGGCAGTGGATGCTGATCTGCTCGCCGCTGCGGACGAACAGCAGGATCTCCCGGTCGTCGGCGAGCAGGCAGGTGCCAGGCTGCTGTGCAGCAGAAAAGACCGTGCTGAATGCGTGGTCGAAGCGTCCGCCGAAAGCGCCCGTGAGCAGCAGGACGGCAGGCGCCTGCTCGGCAGCGCGCGCGAGGGCGAGCTGCGTATCTGTGAGATCTTTTTCTGGAGGGTGGCGTTCCGTGACAGCGGCGTGGGCTGCGCCCCAGGACCAGTTTTCCGGTGCCGCGCTGTCGGCATCGCCGAGGAGGACATCCGGCAGGGCAGATGCGCTGCGGCAGGCATCAATGCCGTGGTCGATGGCCCAGAGCTTCGGTGCAGGAGACTGTTCCAGCAGTGCCTGCAACCAATTCGTGGCGGGGGTTCTGCCGCCGAGCACGAGCAGACGGCAGGCTTCTGGCAGTGGGCGGTGGAAATTCACCTGCACTTGCGGCAGATTGAGTTCTTCTTTCGTCATGGGACACGCTCCTCCCTTGGGTTCCCTGGTTCGTCATGCAGACGTTTTTCTGCGTGACGTTCTATGTTATAATAATTGTAACACTGGTGAGGGCGCACGTAAATTCGTAGGACGCCTAAGGAAATTGCACTGCACATATGGAGGGGAGTTACTATGGTAACGTTCACGTATTACGGTCATTCCTGTTTCCTGCTCGATGATGGGAAATACAAGCTGCTGACGGATCCGTTCCTCACGGGGAATCCTGCGGCTGCCATCAAGGCAGATGAGGTGGAGGCAGATTTCATCCTTGTCTCACATGCGCATGGAGACCACATCGGCGATGCGGGCGCGATTGCCGCGCGCACGGGCGCAGAGGTTGTGGGGACGCCGGAGGTGCTGGCTCTGCTCGGCCAGCAGGTCGATGCGATGAAATTGCATGGCATGAATCTCGGCGGTTCGACCACGCTGCCGTTCGGCAAGGTACGGCTGACGCTTGCCCAGCACAGCGCAGGCGTTGCCGGCGGCATTGCCTGTGGCTTCGTCGTTTACTTTGGTGGGAGTGTCATCTACTTCGCGGGGGATACGGCGCTCTTCAGCGATATGCAGCTGATCGGCCGCAAGGATGCCATTGACTATGCGCTGCTGCCGATTGGCGATTATTATACGATGGGGTTCGAGGACGCGGCACTCGCGGCGCAGTGGCTCGGCGCGCGCCATGTCATCCCGATGCACTATGACACATGGCCTGTCATCGCGCAAGATGTGAAAAAATACAAGGAGGTCACGGAGGCGATGTCCAAGGCGGAGGTTCACATCGTAGCCCCGGGGCAGTCGCTCTCGCTGGCATGAAGAAGACGCGACAGGGAAAAGATCGTCTCGTCGTCCTGCTCGGTCCGACGGCTGTCGGCAAGACAGCGCTTTCCATCGGATTGGCGCAAGCGCTCCGGGCAGAGATTATATCTGGAGATTCCATGCTCGTCTATCGAGGCTTCGATGTGGGGACGGCCAAACCTACATGGGAAGAGCGTGGCGGCATCGTGCATCATCTCATCGATATCCGGGCGCCGGAGGAGCATTACAGTGTGCAGGAATTCCAGCAGGAGGCAGGGCAGCTGATCCACTTGCTCAACGAGAAGGGGCGTCTGCCGTTGCTCGTCGGTGGTACCGGCCTCTATGTGCAGTCACTTCTCGAGGGCTATGCGTTTAATGCTGCGGGGGGCGATGCAGCATTTCGCGCGAGACTGCAGGCGGTTGCTGACGAGCGCGGCGGCGACTATATCTATGCGCTTCTGCGGGAAAAGGACCCCGTAGCGGCCAGCACCATTCATCCGCACAATGTACGTCGCGTCATCCGGGCGCTTGAGGTCGCATCGACTGGCGGAGAGTCGATCTCTCGTCATAGGCGCGGTAACCTCGCTTATGATGTCTATGTCATCGGCCTCGCACGTCCGCGCGCGGAGCTTTATGCGCGCATCGACGCGCGCGTGCGAGCGATGGCAGCGCAGGGACTCGCGGCTGAAGTGCGCGGCTTGCTCGCAGCTGGTGTGACGCCCGATATGCAACCAATGCAAGGCATCGGCTACAAGGAAATGGCGGCATATCTCGCAGGTCGCGGCACGTGGGAGGAAGCGCTCGCCGCCATCGCGCGTGCGACGCGACATTTTGCGAAGCGCCAGCTCACGTGGTTTCGCCGGATGGGGTATATTCATTGGTTTGATGTATCAGGCAAGTCTGAGGAAAAGATTCTTAACGAGATTCTTTGGAATATAAGAGGATTTTTCCGTTAAGAGTCGAAATAAGACCATAGCGGCAAGTGCAGGGCGCGGAAAGGCGGATACATTCGTCACTCCTCAAGCGCAGCATGTCGGCAAGAATTTTAGTTGAGGTGATTTCAGTGGTAACGAAAACCATCAATCTTCAGGATAGTTTCCTGAATCAGGTGCGTAAGGAGAATGTCGCCGTGACGGTTCATCTCGTCAATGGCTTCCAGATCAAGGGAAATGTACGCGGCTTTGATAATTTCACGGTTATCATCGACTCCATGGGCAAGCAGCAGATGATCTACAAGCATGCCATTTCCACGGTGACGCCGGCGCGTCCTATCAATACGAATTTCACGAGTGAGAAAGCGGAAAAAAAGGAAGATGCATGACATCTTCCTGACCGATACTGCCGTTCCTGCGCGGAAGGGCAGTATTTTTCGTTGGAGGGAAAAGGAATGAAGCAACGAGGGTTCGAGGTAGTGACGGCGTATGCAGGGCAGGGCATCGCGCTGCCGCAGCGCAAGACAGCGGCGAGCGCGGGCTATGATCTCGCGGCGGCGGCGGATACCGTCCTGTCGCCCGGTCGCGTGACGCTGGTGCCGACAGGGCTCAAGGCGTATATGCAGCCGGGGGAGGTGCTCTGCATCTCCATTCGCTCGAGTATGGCACTGCGTCATTCGCTGCTGCTCGCCAACGGCATCGGCGTCATCGACGCTGATTATTATGGAAACGAGCAGAATGAAGGACACATACAGGTCGCTGTGCTCAATCTTGGCACTTCGCCGCTCACTGTGCACAAGGGGGAGCGACTGGCCCAAGGGATTTTTTCGCACTATCTTGTGACGGATGACGATGCGGCAGGCGGCATACGCAAGGGCGGTTTCGGCTCTACGGGACGCAGCTGAGGAGGCAGAACGCACATGGAGGATATGGATTTGTTTTCTGCGGCAGAGGAAGCATCTTCAGTCGGCGCCGCGCGATTTGTGCCGCTTGCGCAGCGGATGCGGCCGCGTACATTCGAGGAGTTTGTCGGGCAGCAGGAGGCCGTCGGTGCCGGACGTTTCCTGCGCCGCATGATGGAGGCGGACCAGGTGCCGTCCATGATCCTCTTCGGGCCGCCGGGCACGGGCAAGACGACGCTTGCCCAGATGATTGCCGCGCACACGCATAGCGTGTTCAAGAAACTCAATGCGGTGGCCTCGGGCATCTCGGATTTGCGTGCCATCGTCAAAGAGGCGGAGGAGCAGCGGAAGTTCTATGCGCGTCGCACCATCGTGTTCATCGATGAGATCCATAGGTTCAACAAGAGCCAGCAGGATGTGCTGCTCCCCTACGTCGAGGATGGACGTCTCATCTTGATCGGCGCGACGACGGAGAATCCCTTTTTCGAGGTGAATCACGCTTTGCTCTCTCGTGTGCGCGTCGTGCGGCTGCAGAAGCTCACGGATGCACAGGTGGCAAGCATTTGTGAGAGGGCGCTCACGGACAGCGACAGGGGACTGGGCGTTCGTTCCATCAAGGCGGCGGACGGTATCCTCGCCGCGATTGCGCAGTTCGCGGGCGGAGATGCCCGCATGGCACTCAATCTGCTCGAGGAGATGGCCGCGATGCTGCCGCCGACCGGTGGCACATTGACGCAGGAGCTTCTTGAGAGCATCCTCGGAGAGCGTGTCCAGTCGTATGATAAGAAAGGCGATAATCATTACGATACAGCGTCTGCTTTCATTAAGAGCATGCGCGGCAGCGACCCGGATGCAGCCTTGCATTACCTCGCACGCATGCTTGCGGGCGGCGAGGATGTCAATTTCATCGCGCGCCGCATCGTCATCTGCGCCTCGGAAGACGTAGGGAATGCCGATCCGATGGCACTCGTCGTCGCGATGGCAGCAGCGCAGGCTGTGCAGTTCATCGGACTGCCGGAGGCGCGTATCACGCTCGGGCAGGCGGTGACGTATGTCGCGTCGGCGCCGAAGAGCAACGCGGCCTATCTCGGTATCGAGACGGCGCTCAAGGACGTGCGCAGCAAGAATTGCGGCGGGGTGCCTCTGCATTTGCGAGACGCGCATTACAAGGGGGCGGCAGCACTCGGCCATGGCACGACGTATGTCTATCCGCACGACTATGCGGGGCACTTCACGCCGCAGCAGTATCTGCCGGATAAGCTGAAGCAGGCGCGCTACTATCGGCCGACAGAGAACGGCGCAGAGGCGCGACTCGGCGCGTACCTGCATGATTGCTGGCCGCAGCGGTATTGACGAATCGTTGATTATGAAACTCGGCATCTGTCGGCCGCTTTGACAAGTGGCCGGCGGTTTGCTATCATAGGAATATAGAAATCTGACAGAATCACTCGGGATTCGAGGTGCTGATATGAAATTATCGACAAAGGGGCGTTACAGTGTCACGGCGCTTTATGAACTTGCCCAGCACTATGGCAAGGGCATCGTGCCGCTCAAGACCATTGCCTTGAGCCAGGGCCTTTCAGAGAACTATCTTGAGCAGCTCATGGGCACGCTGCGCAAGGCAGGCCTTGTGACGAGCACCCGCGGCGCACAGGGCGGGTATGAGCTTGCGCGCGCGCCGGAGCAGATTACGATCTGCGATATCATCACAGCGGCGGAGGGACCCATTGCGCTCGTTGACTGCCTGCTCGCGGATGAGAAATCGCAGCATCCCTGCGCACGGGCAGGCGAGTGTGTGACGCGAGGCATCTGGGAAAAGGTCTGCGACAGCATCAATGAGGTGCTCGGGAGCATCACGCTGGCGGATCTCTGCAGGGACGGGCGCCACGGCAATGTGGGGTGCGGCAGATGAAGCCCGTGTATCTTGACTACGCGGCGACGACGCCGCCGGATCCGCGCGTCACGTCATGTGTGACGGAGGCGCTCGCTGGTCTATATGGCAATCCGTCGAGCCAGTATTCCTTCGGGCGCGACGCGCGGGCGGCTGTGGAGAAAGCGCGGCGACAGACAGCTTCTCTCCTCGGGGCATCTCCTGAGGAGATTTTCTTTACGAGCGGCGGCAGCGAGAGCGACAATTGGGCGCTCAAGGGTATGGCGTTTTCCCTGCGCGCCGCGGGGCGTCCCTGTGGCATCGTCACGACAGCTGTCGAGCATCACGCCGTACTCCGCACCTGCGAATGGCTGTCACGGCAGGGATTTTCCGTGCGGTATCTTCCCGTGGACAGGGAGGGAAAAGTGTCCCTTTTGGCACTTGCGCAGACAGTCGATGAGACGACCGGTATCGTGAGCGTGATGCTTGCGAACAATGAGGTCGGCACCATCGAGCCGGTCGCTGAGATCGGAGCGTTTTGTCGTGCGCGCGGAATATTCTTCCACACGGATGGCGTGCAGGCAGTGGGCCATCTGCCGGTAGACGTCCAGGTGCTCGGCGTGGATGCGCTCTCGCTCTCCGGCCATAAGCTTTATGCGCCCAAGGGTGTCGGTGCACTCTATCTGCGGCGCGGCGTCGTGCCGGACGCTTTCGTGCACGGCGGGGCGCAGGAACGCGGCTTGCGCGCAGGTACGGAGAACGTACCCGCCATCGTAGGCCTCGGGTGCGCCGCTGCGCTTGCGGAGGAGGCACTCAGGAATGAGGCACAGCGGCTGCGATCCCTGCGGGAGCGTTTGGCAGCAGGGGTGCGGGAGATTCGAGGCAGTTGGTGCAATGGCCCTCTCGACGCGGCGGCTTCCCTGCCGGGGCATCTGAGCTTTGGTATCGCTGGCATAAGGCAGGACACACTGCTCATTCGTCTCGATATGGCGGGCTTTGCCGTTTCCGCCGGCAGCGCCTGCAGCGCAGGCTCTCTTGAGCCGTCGCATGTCCTGCGTGCCATGGGGCAGGATGCAGAGCAGGCGCAATCTGCGCTGCGCGTGACGATCGGTCGTTTTACGACCGAAGCAGAGGTGGCGGCGTTCCTTGCCGCTCTGAAGGAAATCGTTGTGGATATCCGTCGTCAATGAAGCGGAAACGATGGTGTCTTCCCTTTGAAATTTTTATTGCTGGACAGGTTCAGAAATGATATAGTAAACTGTGTGTATGTGATAAAAATGGGGAGGACTCGAGAATTAATGTTCAATTTCAAGAAGAAGGACACAGAGTTCTATGATTTATTCATCATGAGTGCCCAGTATTTCTACAAAGGCGCGCTCATGATGGATGAAGTCATGCTGGATTACAGCAAGGCATCCGACAAGGTGAAGGAAATCAATGACATTGAGCATGAGGCGGACACGGTCAATGACAAGATCATCGACAAGCTCAATATGACGTTCATCACGCCAATCGACCGCGAGGATATCTACGCCTTGGCCAATTCTTTGGACGACGGCGTGGATCTCCTGCAGGGAACGCTGCAGCGCATGGTCATGTATCGTACAGGAGAGGCGATGTCGGGCGCGATTTCCCAGACGAAGCTGCTCATCGAATGTACTGAGGAGATCATCAAGGCATTTTCACTCCTGAAGAACATCAAGAAGAACCAGGCACAGATTCTCGACTCCGCTCATAAGATTGCGCGCCTTGAGAGCGAGGGCGACCGTGTGTATCGCCATGAGATGGCGTATCTTTTTGATAAGTGCAAGGACCCGATTGAGCTTATCAAATGGAAGGACATCCTCGAAAACTTGGAAGAGACGCTCGATCATTGCGAGAAGCTCTCCGACATGATTCGCGGCGTGGTAATGAAATATGCCTGAGCTGCAGGTCATGATTTTCACTGTCATAGGGCTCGCGCTGCTCTTTGACTTCATCAACGGGTTTCACGATACAGCCAATGCCATCGCGACATCTGTCTCTACGCGGGCACTTCATCCGAGCCACGCGATCATCATGGCGGCTGTGCTCAATTTCGCGGGAGCGATGTACAGCACGGGCGTCGCGAAAACCATCGGCGCCGACATTGTCAAGAGTGCACAGCACGTCGATGAACACATCATCATCGCCGCGCTCATCGGCGCGGTGCTATGGAATATCCTCACCTGGTGGCTCGCGCTGCCTTCGAGTTCCTCCCATGCGCTGGTCGGCGGCATCATCGGCGCCGTGCTGATTTCCGTCGGCCCTGATGGGCTCAATTTCTACGGCATCGGCAAAATCGTGCTTTCGCTGATCCTCTCGCCGCTCATCGCGATCATCACGGGTTGTCTCGTCATGACGCTGCTGTTCTGCGTATTTGGTCGGTTCAGTCCGTCGGCAGTCAATGGCAAGTTCAAGAAGATGCAGATTCTCTCCGCGGCAATGATGGCGTTTTCACATGGTTCGAATGACGCGCAGAAGTCGATGGGCATCATTACGCTGGCGTTGCTCGCAGGCGGCTACATCGAGGTGTTCGAGGTGCCGACATTTGTCAAACTTCTCGCGGCGACGGCGATGGCTTGTGGTACGGCCGTCGGCGGTTGGCGGATCATCAAGACGATTGGCGGCAAGATTTTCAAGCTGGAGCCGATATCCGGCTTTGCGGCTGACCTCAATTCTTCGCTCGTCATCTTCTCGGCAACATTGCTCCACTTGCCTGTTTCCACGACGCATGTCGTATCCGGCTCCATTATGGGTGTCGGTACGGCGAAGCGCTTGAGCGCAGTGCGTTGGGGCGTTGCGCAGCAGATGGTAGCGGCTTGGGTCATGACGATTCCGTCGACAGCTGTGATCGGAGCAGTGGCGTATAAGGTGATACTTATGTTTTTATGAGAATGATTCGGTGATTGTTATGTCTTCTTGGGGAGGAACCATGCTGCGGTGAAGTGTGGTTCCTTCTTCGTATAGAGGGGAGAGAGCATCATGTTATGGAATGGCAAAAAAATCCCGACGCCTGCGCTAGGAACGACAGCGGGCAGCTTGCTCACGGAGTATGATTCTGCGCATGCGGCGGATTTTGCTGCGGCGAATCTCGATGGTGAGATTCATGATCTGCAGAATCCTGTGGATGGGTGCCAGGTCATCACATACTTTCCGCTCGCGAGCAAAGAGGGATGGGATGTCTATCGGCGCAGTGTCGTCTTTCTGCTCATTACGGCAGTTCACGAGCTCGATGCAACGGCTGAAGTCAAAGTGGATTTTTCCGCTAACAAGGGGTTGTTCATCGAAGTTTGCCTTGGGAAAAGGACACTGACGCAGGAAGATGTCACCCGCATCGAAGAGCGCATGCGGGTCATCGTGCAGGAGGATCGTCCCATCGTGAAATCTTTCCTGCCGCGGGATGAGGCGGCGGAGCGTTTCCGGGGCGTCAATTCTCTGGAAAAAGCAAATCTCATCGCTGCGATGCAGCGGGATATCGTGAGTATTTACCGGTGCGGAGATTACGAGGATTATCTTTATGGTGCGATGCTCGGGCGCACGGGCGCGCTGGGAAAATTTGCGCTTGATTTCTATGCACCGGGGCTTTTGCTGCGGACACCGTCGCCCGCATCTGGTGGTGAAGTGCCCGCGGCTGTGTCGCAGCCGAAGCTCAGCCATGTGCTCCTCGAAGCAAAACGGTGGGCAGATATTCTGCATTGCGACTATGTGTCGGATCTCAATCGGTTGAACCGCACTGGCCAAATCGGTGATGTTATCCGCATCTCGGAGGCGCTCCAGGAGAAAAAGCTTGCTGAGATTGCCGACCACATCGCGAAGCGAAGCGACGAGCTGCGCCTCGTGCTCATTGCGGGGCCATCCTCCTCGGGGAAGACCTCGTTTGCGCAGCGTCTCCGCATCCAACTGCGCGTGAATGGCCTCGAGCCGGTCTCTATCTCCTTGGACGATTACTTCCGCAATCGGGCGGATACGCCGCGCACGCCCGAAGGGGCCTATGATTTCGAGGCCCTTGAAGCGCTCGATGTCCCTCTGTTCAACCAGCAGATGGTCGCCCTGCTCAAGGGGGAGGAGGTCAAGCTGCCGTATTATAATTTCCTCACTGGTGAACGGGAGTGGGGACATTACGACCCGCTCGCTATCACGCCCAAGCAGCCCATCATCATCGAGGGCATTCACGGGCTTAACGAAGCGCTTTCCGCCGCAGTACCGCGCCGTAATAAATACAAGATCTACGTGAGTGCGCTCACACAGCTCAATATCGATGCGCATAACCGCATCCCCACGACAGGTGCACGCCTCATGCGACGCCTCGTGCGGGATTATCAGTTCCGCGGCGCGACAGCGCTCAAGACTCTGCGCCAGTGGCCGGATGTCCGGCGCGGAGAGGAGCACAACATCTTCCCGTTCCAGGAGGAAGCCGATGTCATGTTCAATTCCGCGCTCATCTACGAGCTCGGCATATTGAAAAAATACGCGAAGCCCTTGCTCGAGGTGGTGCCGGTGGAAGCGCCGGAGCATGTGCTCGCGCAGCAGTTGCTCGATTTCTGTCAGTATTTTGATGACATCGAGGCAGAGGACGAAGTTCCGAATAATTCCCTGCTCAGGGAATTCATCGGGAAATCCGTCTTTTTCAAGTGACAGAGTAAGGTTGCGCTGAAGGAATCAGTATTTTCCAAGGATATTTCAGGAAAGACAGGCGAAGCAATGGAAAAAAAACGTGTCGTCGTTGGTATGAGCGGCGGTGTAGACAGTTCTTTGACGGCGGCCTTGCTCAAGGAACAGGGGTATGATGTCATCGGTGTTACGATGCGCCTTGCCGATGAGAGCCGCGACTTCGAGGAAAATGACAGAGGCTGCTGCTCGCTGAGCGCCGTGGCTGATGCGCGCCGCGTTTGTGAAATCATCGGCATTCCCCATTATGTGATGGATTTCAAGGAACTCTTCCGCGAGAAGGTCATCGATGATTTTCTCGCGAACTATGCGAAAGGCTGGACGCCGAATCCATGCATTGCGTGTAACCGCTATGTGAAGTTCGAGGGCCTGCTTGCGCGGGCAATGGAACTCGGTGCGTCGTATGTAGCGACGGGTCACTATGCGCGCATCGAGCAGGATGCGGCAGGGCGCTGGCTCCTGAAAAAGGGATTGGACGAGAAGAAAGATCAGGCGTATGCCCTGTATCACCTGAATCAGCATAGCCTCGCCCATTTCCTCATGCCGCTCGGCGTGTATACAAAGGTGGAGACACGCGCGATGGCAGAGCGGCTCGGCCTGCCGGTGGCCAGGAAGCCGGACAGTCAGGAGATCTGCTTTGTGCCGCGGGATGATTACAAGGCGTATCTCAAGGAGAAGAATCCCGCCTGCCTGCAGCCGGGTGACATTGTCGATCTCTCCGGGCATGTGCTCGGCCACCATGCGGGCGTGCCGCTCTATACGGTCGGCCAACGCAAGGGGCTGGGCATTGCAGCGGCGCATCCGCTATATGTTGTGCGACTCGATACAGCGCATCGCCAGGTGGTTGTTGGCAGCGCAGGCGATGTCTTCGCCAGTGGACTCATTGCAGGCGATATGAATTGGATTGCCATTGACAATCTGCAGGAACCACTGCATGTCATGGCGAAAATACGCTATGGGAAGAAAGAAGGGGCGGCGTGCGTTTCGCCACTGGCAGAAGGACGCGTCCGTGTCGATTTTGCGGAGCCTCAGCGGGCAGTGACGCCCGGACAATCGGTGGTATTCTACGATGGTGATACCGTTGTCGGTGGCGGTATCATTGAACAGCCGCTTCACTGAGCGGTGAAAGGGGAGGGCTTTTCTATGCGCTGGAAGAAACGTTTGGCGGCTTTGGCCGGCGTGCTGATTGTCTTCTTATGTTTATTGGGTGCTTGGTATTTCGGCCATTATACGCGTACGCCGGACTATGCACTGCAGCAGGTTGAAAAATCGCTGACGAAGCAGGATGTTGCCATGTTTTCCGAATATGTGGATATCGACGGGCTGCTCAATGCTTCGTATGATGATTTTATGAGCGGTATCCTTGAGACAGGACAGCCGATGAATGACGAGGCGCAAGCGGCCGTCGAGAGCTTCGCACAGATGGTGCGTGCGCCACTTGTCAAGAGCTTTCATCAGGCCATCGTGGACTATGTAGCGACGGGCGCATGGCCCGATGACAGTGAGAATGGCGATGCCTCCGGGCTGTTCGATGCGGAAAGCGCACTCGAGAAAGCTGGTCTCAAGGGAACGAGCCTGCGTGGCATCGACAGAGTGGAGAAGAGCAGCCAGGAGGAGACAGCAGCGGCGTTTGTGCGCGTCTACTCAGAGGAGGCTGGGGAGGAGTTTGTGCTGCGCGTGCGTCTCGCTCCTGGAGAAAATGGGCGCTATCGCATTGTTGCCATTGAGAATCTCCGCGATTTCCTCGTCATGATTGGCAAGGCACGGCGCGCGCAGCTGACGGAGTATCTCGACCGCACTGCGGCCATCATCGCCGCACATGAATCAGCCATGCGCGAGGCAGAGGGGCAGCGGGCGGATATCCTCGCAGCCGGGGCCCTCGGTTCAGCCGATACACGGGCGAAGCTCAGGCAGCTCATGGAGGAGACGGTCATTCCTGACTGGGAGGCGCGTGGAGAGGAACTCCGCGCCGTAGATGTCGCGCCAGCGGCCGCTACCCTGCAAAAGATTCGTTTGAAGATCTGCGATTGCTATATCGCCTATGCCAAGGGCTATGCGCAATGGATGGATGACAAGCAGGCGGCGACGATTCGCGAGGCCGACAACCAGCTGCGGCAGGCGAAAGCGCTCGAGCAGGAGGAAAAATTTCTTGCGCGGCGTGTGACGCAGGATCCCTGAGGAGGTATAATAATGCGGATGTTTCGCTGGGTATGCAGAGGCGTGTTGCTGCTTTGCCTGTTGCTGGCACCTAGGGCGGCGATCGCTGTCGGCGTCCAGCCGGATGATTTCACGATGCGCGGCATTGCTGTCGGTGCGACGGAAAAGGAGATGCTTGCCGCATTCGGGACGCCTGATTTCGATAGGGAGTACACGCGCTGGGGCGTGCCGCTCAAGACGTATACTTTCCCTGGCGGCTTCGAGGTCACTCTGGACCGCCGTACGCTGAGCGTTGCGGAGATGAAGACGACGAACCATGACTATACGGCGCGTTTGGGAATACGCTATGGCGCTACAAGCTATTACATACAGAAAATCTACGGTCAGGCGAAGCGTCAGAAAATCGACGGGCTGGCCTATTATGTCTATGAAAATCCTGTGGCCTCGCATACGCGCCTGCTGCTCGAAGCTGATTTCAACGATGGCAGCCTGCGCTCCTTCTGCATCACCTCTTTGCCGCTCACTGCGGAGGAAGCGGATGCATGGCAGACAGCGACTGGCGAGGATGACGCAACGGATGGGGAGAGTCTTCAGAACGTGTTGGCGGGGCAGGCGGAGATTGATACAAGTGCACTGCCTGCTCCTCCTGAGGTAAAATTGGGAGGTCTGGAACCTTGACGACAACAGCGATGCTGCATCATCCTTATTGCCGCTACGTCGGCATAACGATTGGTTGTCTGATCGCCAGCTGCTCCATCAATCTCTTTCTTGTTCCTTCTCATCTGCTGACGGGTGGCGCGACGGGCATTGCCATTATTTTTTACTATCTCTGTGGCTGGCCCATCGGCCTGCAGACCTTCCTCTACAATATACCTCTGCTACTTGCTTCGTGGCGTCTCATGGGACATCGCTATACCGTCGATATTGTCATCGGTACAGGGATTTTTTCCGCTTGCTTGGATGTGACACGCTTTCTCAATGCGTATGCACCTGTCAATGACTATATGCTCGCAGCGATCTTCGGCGGCGTATTCAACGGCATCGGTTATGGCCTCGTCTTTCGCATGAATGGCAGTACAGGCGGTTTCGATATCCTCGGCGCCATCATGAAGAAGTATTATTCTTTGGGCATGGGCGGTGTGATTTTCGCTTTCAACTGTGTGCTCATGTGCATTTCGGCGTTTTTGTTCGGTGTGGCACCTGCGATGTTTACGCTCATCTGTATGTATATGAACGGTTCTGTGACTGACAAAGTTGTCGCGGGCTTCCAGCGGCGTAAGGCGGTACTCATCGTATCCAACCGTGCGCAGCAGATTGCAGAAGCCATATTGACGGAAGTCGGCCGCGGCGTGACGTTCCTGCACGGGCAGGGCGCGTTTACGCGTACGGAAAAGAACATCGTGCTCGCAGTCGTGAATCTCACGCAGATCGCGAAAATCAAGCTCATCACTCATCTCATCGATCCGGGCGCATTCATGATCATCATCTCGGCAAATGAGGTCATGGGGCCGGGATTCACGCTTCCCGGTGTCCGTGTACGGCATGCGTATGAAGAGGAAAAGAAACAGCGTCAGGAGGGTTCATCTTGAAGATCACGTATTTGTTCAACAGTGGTTTTGCCGTAGAGTTCGGTCAGGTGCTGCTTGTCTTTGATGATTATAAGGATCCTGCGCATGTCGTGGCGCGATGTCTGCATGCGCGTGGACAGAAGACCGTCTTTTTCTTCGCCTCGCATGGCCATTTTGACCACTTCAATGGGGAGGAACTGGCGCGGTTTGCGCCGCAGGTGACGCGCTTCTTCCTATCGAGCGATATCAAGGGCTCCAGGGGAGCGTCTCTGCTGCCAACTGAGCGTGTAACATGGCTCGCGCCATATGAGGATTGGTCGGATGAGACCATCGAAGTCACATCGTATAGTTCGACGGATCTTGGCACTTCCTTCCGTGTGGCAACGCAGGAGGGGACGGTCTTTCATGCGGGAGATTTCAACTGGTGGGACTGGCTGGGAGATACGCATGAGAACCGCCAGCTGGCCGCGAATGGTTTCCATAAGCAGCTGCGGCGGCTGGAGGACATGGAGGCCGATGTGGCGTTCTTTCCTGTGGATGGTCGGCTCGGTGCGTCCAAGGCGAAGGGTGCGAAGGAATTTTGTGCGGCGACGCAGATGCGTGCGCTCGTAACTATGCACAATGTCGGCTATCCGCAGTTCGAGGTACCGGAGGATTTCTTTGCCCCCGGGCGTGCGATTCCAGTCTGGTCGCCCACATTGCCGGGGGAGACGAGAGAATTGGTCTTTCTGGACAAGAAAGGGGAATTTCGTTAAAATATGAAAATGAAAAGGAAAATATGGTTGCTTTTGCTATGCGTGGCACTCGTCTGCCTGGGAACGGCGACATGCTTTGCAGCTGATACACAGAAAAGGGGAGAAGGAACTATGGCAAACCGCGTGGCAGTAATTGAGACGAATCTCGGTACGATCGAGCTGGAACTTTTTGAGGATAAGACGCCCGTTACGACGCAGAATTTCATCGATCTTGCGCAGAAGGGATTTTATGACGGCGTGATCTTCCATCGCGTCATCGACGGCTTCATGATCCAGGGCGGCGATCCGACGGGGACTGGCATGGGTGGCCCGGATTATACGATTGAGGACGAATTCCTGCCGGAGCTTACGTTCGCGGGTGAAGGCGTGCTCGCCATGGCGAATACGGGACGCCCGCACACGGGCGGCAGCCAGTTCTTCATTACGCTTGCGGCGACGCCGTGGCTCAATGGTCATCATACGATTTTCGGCAAAGTTGTCAAAGGCATGGACGTCGTGCACAAGATTGGCAAGGTCGCAACGGACTTTTCCGACCGTCCGCTCGAGGATGTCGTCATGAAGCATGTGACGATCTGCCCGGCAGATGAAACGGCGAAGTGAGCGCTTATACCTACATAGTACGCTGCGCGGATGGCACACTCTATACGGGGTGGACCAACGACGTCGCGAAGCGCGTCGCTGCACATAATGCGGGACAGGGCGCGAAGTATACGAAGCCGCGTCGTCCTGTGCGCCTTGTTTATGAGGAGGTATTTGCTTCCAAGGAAGAGGCGATGCGGCGTGAGTGGCAGATCAAGCAGCTGCCGCGTGACAGGAAATTGGCGCTCATTGACAAGGTAAAGGAAAGTCAATATAATGAATAAGTTGACAATCGAAGACAAAGGGGCGTTTTTCATGGCAGACAAAAAGGTTCTTGTGACCGAAGACGGCTATAATAAACTTGTAGAAAAACTCAATTACCTCAAGAGCGTCAAGCGTATCGAAATCGCAGACCGCCTGAAAGCGGCCATCGCGCTCGGCGATCTTTCCGAGAACTCTGAGTATGATGATGCAAAGAACGAGCAGGCGTTCCTCGAGGGCGAGATCCAGGAGCTCGAGGCAAAGATCCGCAATTCGGATATCATCAAGGCCGGTGCCGGTGATGTCGTGCAGATGGGATCGACGGTCGTCGTCATCGATCAGGAGTTCGCAGAGGACGGGCCGGAGACTTTCATGATCGTCGGTTCGACGGAGGCAGATCCGGACGAAGGAAAGATTTCTAACGAGTCGCCGCTCGGACAGGCCCTGCTTGGTCAGAAGGTCGGTTCCGTCGTCGACGTGCATGCGCCTGCAGGCGTCATCAAGTACGAAATTCAGGAAATCAAGGGCTGAAGCAGGTCCTGAGACTACAGATAGATGGGAGCAACCAAGAGAATGGCTGAAGAGAAGCAGAAAAAGGGGCAGCAGGCTCCGCAGGAAGACCTCAATGATATGATGAAGGTTCGTCGGGAAAAGATGGAGGCGTTCCGTGAGATGGGCGTCGCGCCGTTCGGCCATCGCTACGATGTCACGCATCATGCGGCAGAGATCAAGCGCGACTACGACCATCTTGAGGGAGACGATGAGGGTGCGGAGGTTTGCATCGCCGGCCGCCTCATGGCGATTCGCGGACATGGCAAGGCTTCGTTTTGCACGCTCAACGACCGCACGGGGAACATCCAGGTCTATTTCAAGATCGATGTGCTGGGCGCGAAGAAATATAAGGAAGAATTCCGCAAGCTCGATATCGGTGATATCATCGGTATCCGCGGCGTCGTATTCAAGACGCATCGCGGCGAGGTCACGGTGCGCGTAGAAGATTTCGACCTTCTTTCCAAATCGCTGCGTCCGCTACCGGAGAAGTTCCATGGCCTGCAGGATGTCGATATCCGCTACCGTCAGCGCTATCTCGACCTCATCATGAATCCCGAGGTGCGTGACACGTTCCGCAAGCGCAACCATGTCATCAAGTCCATTCGCAATTACCTCGATGCACGGGATTACCTCGAGGTGGAGACGCCGGTGCTTTCGACGATTGCCGGTGGCGCGGCGGCACGTCCGTTCATCACGCATCATAATGCGCTCGATATCGATCTGTATCTGCGCATCGCGACGGAGCTGAACCTCAAGCGGCTCGTCATCGGCGGCTTTGAACGCGTCTACGAGATGGGACGCGTCTTCCGCAATGAGGGCATGGATGTCCGCCACAATCCAGAGTTCACGACCATTGAGTTCTATCAGGCGTACGCGGACTATACGGATATGATGGACATCACGGAGGGTCTCGTCGTCAATGCGGCGAAGGAAGTCCTCGGCACGCCGGTCATCAACTACCAGGGGGAGGAAATCGACCTCAGCAAGGTGAAGCGCATCAGCATGAATGACGCGGTAAAAGAGGCGACGGGGAAGGATTTCCTTTCCTGCACGACCGTTGAGGAAGCCCGTCACATGGCGGATGAGATCGGCGTTCCTTATGAAGAGCGCCACGGCATCGGCGGCATCCTCAATCAGGCCTTTGAGGAAAAGGTGGAGGAGACGCTGATGCAGCCGACGTTCATCACGGGACATCCGACGGAGATTTCCCCGCTGGCGAAGCGCAATCCCGAGGATCCGCGCATTACGGATCGCTTCGAATTCTTCATCTACGGCCGCGAGCTCGCTAACGGTTTTACAGAGCTCAACGATCCGATCGATCAGGAAGGACGTTTCCTCGATCAGCTCAAGCAGCGCGAGGCAGGCGATGACGAGGCGCACGTCATGGACCGCGATTACATCACGGCCATGGAATATGGCTTGCCGCCGACGGGCGGTGTTGGCATCGGCATCGATCGCCTTGTCATGCTCCTCACAGATGCGCCGTCGATCCGCGATGTCCTGCTGTTCCCGACCATGAAACCGCTCGATTGAGTGATTGCGCTGATGTTTTGGGGATTGCTGATGCAGTAGTAGTTCCTTTTTGACAAGCAGACAGCAGGTGTCTGCTTGTCTTTTTTCGTGGAAGACGGACTGCAACCTCAAGGCGCATTGGATGGAAGAGGTGCACGGCGTGAGATTGTTTCCATCTAGTAGCAAATTTGATATAATGTAACGACGTAGAGACATTGTAGTGCGTCATTGCAGCTCAATGGAGCGGATAAGGGGGAAGATAGCGTGCAGATCGCGATGGAACAATTGCTCAGTCGGTTTGAGAAATATATTTCTTTCGATACGCAGTCGGCAGAGGAAAAAATGGATATCTGCCCCTCGACATCGGGGCAGATGATTTTCGCGCGGGCGTTAGCGGCTGAGCTGAGAGAGCTTGGACTCTCTGAAGTCACGCTCGATGATCATGGCTACCTCATGGCTACGTTGCCTGCGAATGGCGGCGGGCAGGCACCTGTCGTCGGTTTCATTGCGCATCTCGATACGAGTCCCGACGCAGCGGGCGGGCCTGTGCGGCCGCGTGTCGTCACTGCCTATGACGGCGGTGATATCGTGCTGAACGCGGCGCAGGGCATCGTGCTTTCCCCGCGTGAATTTCCAGAGCTGGCCGCATATCGTGGCCAGGATATTCTTGTCACGGACGGTATGACGCTGCTCGGTGCCGATGACAAGGCAGGCATTACAGCCATCGTGAGTGCAGCGGAATATCTGCTGTGCCATCCGGAAATCAGGCACGGCAAGATACGCCTCGGCTTCACACCGGATGAGGAGACAGGGCGCAGCGCACTGCGCTTCGATGTAGAAAAATTCGCCGCTGCCTTCGCCTATACTGTGGATGGTGGTGCAATCGGCGGGTTGGAGTATGAGACGTTCAACGCTTCGAATCCAGTGGTCATCTTTCATGGCTGCAATGTTCACACCGGTGATGCAAAGGGGAAGATGCGCAATGCGCTCTCTATGGCGGCCAAATGGCAGGCTATGCTTCCCGAGGGCGAAAAGCCGGAATATACGGAAGGGCGCGAGGGATTCTTCCACGTTTACAAGCTGGAGGGTACCGTAGAGCGTTGTACGATGCACATGCTCGTCCGTGATCATGACCGTAAGAGGTTCGAGGCGCGTAAGGCATATCTTGCACATCTCGCCGATTGTTTCAATGTCAGTTATGGCGCTGGGACTGTAGAACTTACGATGCCGGATGTCTACTATAATATGAGGGACAAGATCATGCCTGCGCATGAGCAGGTCGTCGCGCTTGCCGCGCGTGCCATGCGCGAGGCAGGTGTGGAACCGGCAGTCATGCCGATCCGCGGCGGCACAGATGGCGCGCAGCTATCGTACCGCGGTTTGCCGTGTCCGAACATCTTTACCGGTGGCCTGAATTATCACAGCCGGTATGAGTACTTGCCGCTTCCCTCGCTGAAGGCAGCGGCGGAAACAGTGCTGCACCTCATGGTGGATGCGGCAGCAGTGGGAGGGGATGGCCATGAAGATCATTGATGCGCATCTTCATTATGAAAAGGACGCCTATTTCGATGAAATCGCGCGTGTAGCACATCATGAGAACAGCGAGGAGCATCTGCGCGAGCAGTATGTACAGCGCGGTATCGTGCATGGTATCGTCATGGGCAACCGTCCGGTTTCTGAGGTAGCATGTCATTACCCTGAGTTCCTGAGCTACTGCGTGGGCATCGGCGATATCGAGGCGTTCTTTGCCGCGCCAGAGGCTTCTGTGAAATTCGTGCGCCGCCATCTGGCACGGCGCGGTTGTGTGGGAATCAAGCTCTACCCAGGCTATCAGTCCTTTTATATTTATGACGAGAGACTCGCACCACTCTATGAGATAGCCGCGGCCTGCGGCAAGCCGGTTGCGGTTCACATGGGACTTACGGCTTCGGAGGAGGCTCTGCTGAAATACAGCCATCCGCTGGTGATGGATGAGGCGGCAACGAGGTTCCGTGATGTTTCGTTCGTCATGTGCCATTTCGGTGAGCCGTGGTTCACCGATGCGGCGGCCGTGCTGGAAAAAAATCCGAACGTCACGGCGGATCTCTCCGGCATTCTGGAAGGAAAGATCACGGATTTCGACGCATTCCTGCAGGAGAAACGGTTCTATATCGAGCGGCTGAAAGGATGGCTGGCTTATCTTGGTCGCTATGACAGATTCATGTTCGGCACTGACTGGCCCCTGGCAAATCTCGGCGATTATATCGCTTTCACGAAGGAGATCATCCCGAGGGCACATTGGAATCAGGTGTTCTTTGAGAATGCGAACAGGATTTATCAGCTGGGTCTGTAAGCTGCAGGATGAGGAGCCTAGTTCGTTCCTGCCGCAGGGCGCGATGCACGCTGTTTGTAGAAATGACGTTGGTACATATAATTCATAAAGAAAGAAGAGGATTTTATGGCATTACTGGAAATAAAAAAAGCGGGCGACCCGGTTTTGAAAGAAATCTGTATGCCGGTGGAGCGTGTGGACAAGAAGATGAAGAAACTGCTCGATGATATGGCGGAGACGATGTACAACGCGGACGGCGTGGGCTTGGCTGCACCGCAGGTAGGTGTCAAACTGCGCGCTGTGGTCATCGATGTACAGGACGATCATGGGCTCATCGAGCTCATCAATCCTGTGCTCACCTACCGGGAGGGGATAGCTGTGGATACAGAGGGCTGTCTCTCGGTTCCTGACATCTATGGAGAAGTGGAACGCGCGGCGCGCGTCAAGGTGGAGTTCATGAATCGTCGCGGCAAGATGCAACATTTGACGGCAGAGGGATTGCTGGCGCGCTGCATTCAGCATGAATGCGACCATCTCGACGGGCAGCTGTTCATTGATATCGCGCAGAGCGTGCACAAGGGGGCGCAGGCATGAGGAAGTTTCGTGTGGTATTCATGGGGACACCTGAGTTTTCCGTACCGTGTCTTGCCATGCTCCATGAGACTTGCGAGGTCGTCGGTGTCGTGACGCAGCCGGATAAGCCGCGCAGGCGCGGCCAGAAGCTCACGCCATCGCCGGTCAAGGCATTCGCAGTCTCAAAGGGATTGCCTGTCTATCAGCCGGTCAAGGTCAAGGAGGCCGCATTCGTGGAGCAGCTCGCGGCGCTCGCACCTGAGCTCATCGTCGTCGTGGCGTTCGGGCAGATCCTCTCACAGAGGATTCTCGATATCCCAGCCTATGGCTGCATCAATGTCCACGCATCGCTCTTGCCGCACTATCGCGGCGCGGCACCCATGCAGTGGTGCGTCATCAACGGCGAGCGGGAAACAGGCGTCACGACGATGCGCATGGACGCGGGCCTCGATACAGGCGACATGCTGCGTAAGAGGACGTTTCCGATTGGCGAGGATACGACGCTTTCCGAGGTGCATGACGGCCTGATGGCCTTGGGGGCGGATGTGCTGCGTGAGACACTGGAGGCGCTTTCTGACGGCACGCTCGTGCGCGTGCCGCAGACGGGAGCGTCGAATTATGCACCGATGCTCGACAAGGAGACAGGTCATATCGACTGGCGGCAGCCCGCGAAAAAAATCCACGACCTCGTGCGAGGTCTCGATGCGTGGCCAGGCGCATATACCTTCCTCGGCGGCAAGAAATACAAAATTTGGAAGACGCGTTGCACAGGGGAAAAAGCGGCAGCAACGCCGGGGACAATCCTTGCGGCGGATCGCAGGACAGGGCTGCGCGTAGCGGCCGGAGACGAGGTGCTCGAAATTGTCGAGCTGCAGGCTCCTGGAAAGAAGCGCATGACGGCAGCAGAATACCTCAACGGCCATCCGTTTCAGCTGCCGGCACGTTTCGAGGAGCACTGAGAGAGTTTGCACTCTTTTGAGCGTGAAGCGTTCACGAAGCTGATGTTTGTTGCATTATCTTCATGATGGAGTAATTCCTATGGAAGCAAAGAAATCGAAACACAGGAAAGATGCCATGACAAAGGCTGCGGTGGTCAGCGATGTCATCGCGGGGCGGCCGCAAAAACGACTTTTCATCGGTATGCTCTCCCTTACGAGCGTATGCATGGCGCTCGTGCTCTTTCTCATCTGGTATATCGGCGTGCCAGGCCTGGCAGCCATCCAGCCGTGGCTGCCGACACTTTTGGGCATCGTGTTCACGGCTATGATCCTTCTTGCCTTTTTTGGCATCTTCAATATGGTGCTCGCCGTGAGTGGTTGGCCGTATCTGCCGGTCTTGCAGAAGCAGACGTATGAGCTCATCAATGCGCTCTTTCCTTTTGCTGTCTATCTCGGACACATCTTCGGCATCAAGCGACGTCGGCTCGAGGGTTCCTTTATCGCGGTGAGCAATCTGCTGTTTCGACGGCGGAAGATCCGCGTACCTGCGGACAAGCTGCTCGTCGTGACACCACACTGCCTGCAGCTCGCCATCTGCCCGCACAAGATTACACGGGATCCGCACAACTGCAAGCGCTGCGGCCGTTGTGACATCGGCGCGCTCGTCACGTTGGCAGACGAGATGGGCTTTCACTTCTTCGTGGCAACGGGCGGCACGCTCGCGCGTCAGATCGTCTACAAAACACGGCCTAAGGCGGTGCTCGCGATTGCTTGCGAGCGCGATCTCATGAGCGGTATCCAGGATGTATATCCTTTGCCGGCGGTCGGTGTACTGAATATACGCCCCAATGGGCCGTGCTACAATACCCATGTCGATATGGCGCTCGTGCGGGCGCAGCTTGAGGAAATCATTCTGCCGGGAACATCCGGACAGAGAGGAGGCCGGTGATGGACAAGGTACGCAACCTAGCCGTAAGAATCCTGAGTGAAGTCAATGAAGAGGGAGCCTACGCCAATGTCGCGCTGGCACGAAACCTGAAGAAAGCGGAACTCACGGAAGTCGACCGCCGGTTCCTCACGGAACTTTCTTACGGCGCCGTCAAGGCGGGCGGAACGCTGGACTGGATGATCCGCCATTATGTCAACCGTCCCATCCGCAAGATTCCGCCGATGATTCGGAATATCCTGCGCCTGGGATTCTATCAGATCTTCTATATGGATAAAGTGCCTCCATCTGCTGCTTGCAATGAGTCTGTGGAGCTGGCCAAGAAATACGGACATCCCGGCATTGTGAAATTCGTGAATGCCGTCCTGCGCGCTGCGGTGCGCGCGCCGGAAAAGTGCGCGTTCCCGTCGGGGAAAGGCCATGCGACGGAAGAGCTGGCGCTGCGGTCGTTTCATCCACAGTGGTTGGTGCGACGCTGGGTCAAGATGTTCGGCTATGATGCGACATGTGCGCTCTGTACTTTTGACAATGAAGATGCCGTGCTTTCTTTGCGTACGAATACGCTGAAGACGACGCGGGAAGAGCTTCTTTCCGCACTCGCATCGGAGGGATCTGTGGCAGAGGTCTCGCGCTGGGCACCCGAGGGGGTTCTCTGCCGCTCGCATGGCGCGTTAGGTGCGATGGCGTCCCTGCAGGAGGGCTTTTTCCAGGTACAGGATGAGAGCTCTATGCAGGTGGCACATGTCGTAGCTCCCCAGCCGGGGGAGTTCATCATCGACTGTTGCAGCGCACCGGGCGGCAAGACGACGCATCTCGCGGCGCTCATGAAGAATCAGGGTCGCATTGTCGCCGGCGATATCTATGAACATAAGCTGGCGAAAATCGAGGAAAATGCCGCGCGCCTCGGCATCTCTATCATTGATACGGAGTTGCTTGATGCGCGCGACGTCGGTCGCCGTTTCAAGAGCCAGGCCGACCGCGTGCTTGTCGATGCGCCCTGTAGCGGGCTCGGCGTCTTGCGGCGCAAGCCGGATGCGCGATGGAAGAAGGACGAAGCGGCAATCGCAAAGCTGCCGCAGCTGCAACTTGATATCCTGACGAGCGCCGCGGCTGCCGTTCGCCCGGGCGGCGTTCTCGTCTACAGCACCTGTACGATTGAGCGCGCGGAGAACGAAGAGGTCGTGGAGGCGTTTCTCGCGACACATCCGGAGTTCTTCCTCGCCGAGACGGGGAGTTTCCTGCCGACGCAGCCGCGCGTAGGCAGCATGGTGCAGCTCTATCCGCAGGTAGACGGTACGGATGGATTCTTTATCGCGAGGATGGAAAGGAAGCAGCAGTGAAGAATAATCTTTTCGGATTAACCGTCGAGGCACTGGGAGAGATGCTTTCGCCTCTGCAGGTTCCGGCATTCCGTGCCAAACAGATTGCCGCGTGGCTGTATCAGCGAGGGGCGAGCTCCTTTGCGGAGATGACCAATCTCCCTAAGCAGCTGCGCGCTGCGCTCGACGGAAAATTCACGATTTCCACGGCGCAGCAGAAGGCGGCCCTCCATTCTGCCGATGGCAAGACGAGCAAGTTCTTGCTTGAGTTTGCGGATGGCACAGCGGTGGAGTCCGTGCTCATGCGTCAGCCGTATGGCAACAGCATTTGCATCTCCACGCAGGCGGGTTGCAATATGGGCTGCGCTTTCTGCGCTTCCACTCTTCATGGCATGGCGCGCGACCTCACGGCGGGCGAGATGCTCGCGCAGGTACTCTTTATCGAGCGGTTTCTCAGCCAGGAGAACGGCAAGGTGGATACGATGGTGCTCATGGGGTCTGGCGAACCGCTGATGAATTACGATCAAGTTCTTTCCTTCTTGCACCTCGTGCATGCGCCGTATGTGCTCGGCATGAGCTATCGCAGCATCACGCTCTCTACCTCCGGCATCGTGCCGCGCATCTACGCGCTGGCGGAGGAGGGCATCCCCATCAGCCTATCTATCTCCCTGCATGCGCCTGAGGATGCGCTGCGCTCGCGTCTGATGCCCATCAACCGCAAGTATCCGCTGGCGGAGGTTGTGGCGGCGGGGAAGGCATACGGCGACAAGACGAAGCGCCGCGTGACGTATGAGTATATCCTCATCGATGGCGTGAACGATAGTTTGGAACAGGCGCGCCTGCTGGCGCGCCTGTTGCGCGGACAGCTCGCGAGCGTCAATCTCATCCCCATCAATCCTGTGGTAGAACGTCATCTGCTGCGTCCGTCGCAGCAACGTGTAGAGGCGTTCGAGCAATGTCTCGACGCGCATCATATCGCTGTGACAGTGCGGCGGGAAATGGGCGCAGATATCAATGCGGCCTGCGGTCAGCTGCGCAACCGACATTTGCCGCAGGCGCATGATGTACGCTGATTCTAGGCAAGAGCAAGACAGAGATACAGATTTCTGCTATAATAGGGGAGAATTTTCAGAGAGCCGCTACAAATGGGAGGCATGCTTTCATGGGCATGGCAAAATGGGAATCGTTTTTGGAGAATCACATCGAAGGGTTTTTCAATCGTCGTTTTTCGAGTGATCTGGAGCCAGTAGAACTCAGCAAGGCGTTGCAGCGGGAACTGGTCCAGAAGAGGCGGAAAGCATCAGACGGGCATGTCGTACCCAATGAATATATGCTTGAAGTCGGTGCGGCGGATTATGAGCGCCTCTGCGCGCAGCGCATTATCGATGAACTTCATGCAGATGTGGAGCGCACGGTGATACTTGAAGATTGTTTCATGGATGGGACACTCTCCATCCGGCTGGAGAAAAGCAAAGAGAAAAAAGGTGTCCTGCGGGTGCGCTCGCGGTTTTCCTCGCAGGCAGAAACGCCTCCTGATGCTGTCGAGCCGCATACGATCGTGCTTGATCGGGCGGATTTTGCGCGGCCACTCAATCTGCCGCGCGTGCATGAGCTCGCTTCTCTCACCGCAGTGCGCGGCGTGGATAGAGATTCGTACCTCGCCATAGGCGAGAAACAGATCTATATCGGCCGTCTGGAAAAGAACGATTTTATCCTGACAGATGCCAATGCTTCCCGCTTGCATGCATATTTGAACTACGAGCGCCATCGCCATGTGCTGCACGATGCGGAGAGCACGAACGGCACCTTCGTCAATGGGCACCCGGTTACGTCTGTCTGTCTGCAGGCAGGCGATGAGATCCAGGTTGGCAGCACGATACTGCTTTACGAGGTACTATGAGGTGATTCGATGCCATCGACCGCTTTTTTCTTGAAGGCCGTCAGCGTTTTTTTTCAATATGGGATGCTGTTGGTCCTGCTCGCTTATCTCGCACGCTTCCTTCGCATCACGGCGGGGGAGTTTCGGCGTGAGCGCGCATCTTTGCAGCAGGTGCAGGCGGCACCGCATGAGGCGGTGCTGTCTGTCATGGAGGCGCGGGAGTCCTCGGGGCTTCTTGGCCGCCGGTATGCGTTCAGCGACTTGCTGCTCATCGGGCGCGGGGAGGACTGCGACATCGTGGTTCCTGACGCCTATGTCTCCCACCATCATGCGCAGATCACCGCGCGCGGCAATCAGTATGTTCTCGAGGATCTCGGCAGCCGTAATCATACGTATGTAAATGGTGCGGAGATAGATGGCCGCACGTATCTTACGCCGGGGGATATCATCCGCATCGGGTTCGTTTCGTTGAAGTTTGAGAGGTGAGGACGTTGGCTTCTTGCTATGCGTGCACAGATGTCGGGCGCGTGCGACCGACGAATGAAGACAGAGCGCTCTGTTTTGCGCCGGGTGTCTGCCTGGTGGCGGATGGCATGGGCGGCCACGCAGCTGGCGAGGTTGCAAGTGCTCTGCTCGTGCAGACGGTGCAGTCGTACCTCGAGGCGGAGGCACGGCCGTGGGGAGAGGAATCCCTGCGCCGCGCCGTACGCGCTGCCAACACCGCGATCCTTGCGGAGGCGTCGCAATTCCCCGCCTGTGAGGGCATGGGAACGACGGCGACTGTTTTCTCGTATGCAGATGACAAGGGCGTCTGGGCGCACGTCGGCGACAGCAGGCTCTACCTTTTCCGACGCGGCACACTCCTGCAGATGACGCGGGATCATTCGTATGTGGAAGGACTTGTGGAGAATGGCTCCATCACCCAGGCAGAAGCCCGTATCCATCCGCGGAAGAATGTCCTCACGCGGGCTGTCGGCGTGGAAAAGGAGGTCGAGATCGACACAGGGAGCTTTGAAATCATGGCTGGCGATACCGTCCTGCTCTCGACGGACGGCTTGACCAATATGGTCACGGATGAGGAAGTGGCGTCCTTGCTCAGCGGTTCCGCAGAGGATCCCGCGCGTGCGCTCGTCGATGCGGCGAATGCTGCGGGCGGCAAGGATAATATCACGGCAGTGGTGGTGAAGTTTCCATGAGTCAGCGTATTTCAGCGCAGCGCATGAGCTGGGGGGTGCTGGCGCTTTCCTTCTTGCTGCTCGCGTTCGGCCTAGGCGTTCTCGCGTTGCGCTCGTCGCAGACAGGGGTGACGCAGTCTGTATTGCAACCGTTGGCGTATCTGCCCTGGGTTGCAGCTGTTGCTGCAGTGGCTATGTTCCTACAGGCGATGTTGCTGCGCTGCCGCTTTTCCCCCTGGCTGTTGCCGTTCAGTTTTTTCTTCGCGAGTGTCGGACTCGTGGAGATTGCGCGTCTCAAGCCCATTCTGTTCATTCCACAGTTGCGTTGGCTGCTCATCGGTATGACGGCGTTCCTAGTTGTCCTTCGCTGCGGGCGGAGCATTGTTGAATTGACCTCATATCAATATATGCTCGGCCTTTCCTGCCTCGTCCTGCTCGCATTGCCTTTGCTCTTCGGCACGGAGATCGGTGGCAGCCGCAACTGGCTGGTGCTGGGACCGGTGCAGGTGCAGCCTTCGGAGTTCAGCAAGATTTTGCTCGTGCTATTTCTCTCTGCATATCTTGCAGACCACGAGGAAGTTCTGACGTCGGAAAAGCACCATTTTCTGCTCTTCCGCCTGCCGCCCCTGCGCTTCATCGCGCCGCTTCTTTGCATTTGGGGCATGGCAATCCTCATGTTTGTTGTGGCGAGAGATCTCGGCTCGGCTTTGCTTTTTTTCGGCATTGCGGTTTTCATGACATATATGGCGACGGGCAGTCGGTCGTATGTTTTCATCGCCCTGCTCGTATTCGTCGCCGCTGCGGTAGCCAGCTATGCGCTGTTCGGCCACGTGCGCGTTCGTTTCGATATCTGGCTCAACCCTTGGGCAGATCCTAACGGCATGGCCTATCAGGTCGTACAGTCGCTCTTTGCGTTTGGATCCGGCGGGGTTTGGGGGACGGGATTTGCCCATGGTCATCCGGGACTCATTCCCGAGGTACATACGGATTTCATTTTCGCCGCGATTGCGGAGGAACTCGGGCTGATCGGTTCCCTGACGTTGCTGCTTGGATATGCTGTGTTTTTCCTTATTGGCATCCGCTCAGCCCTGTCTGCTGAGACGATGGAGCGCATCCTCCTGTCCGCTGGCGCGAGCGTCGTTTTCCTGCTGCAGGCATTCATCATCATGGCGGGCGTGACGAAGTTCCTGCCGCTCACGGGCATTACTCTGCCGTTTGTAAGCTATGGCGGCAGCTCGATGGTCTCAAGTTACCTCCTTCTCGGCTTGCTGGCGGTGCTCTCACAGAGAAAGGGAGGGCATGCGGCATGAAAAAAGAACGAGAACGCATGGTGAAGCAGCATGTCTTGTACAGCGCTGCTTTCCTGCTCGGCCTATTGCTCCTCCTGGCGATCTATATCATTTACCTGCAGGGCTTCGGCGCAGATCGTCTGGCACATCATCCGCTGAACCAGCGCAACGCGCAGGCAGAGGCAGAGATTCAGCGCGGTTCCCTGCTCGATGCGAAAGGGCGGGCGCTCGCGCAGAGCATAGCGCCCGCGCAGCGAAGTTATCCCATGGGGGCTGCAATGGCGCCGGTGACAGGATACATCGGTGAGCGGATTGGCAGCGCAGGCATGGAGGCGCATGCCAACCAGGATTTGCTCGGTAGGACAGAGGCGCTTACGCGCCTGGGCCCGATTGCACAGCTCTTCCAGGCAGACCGCGGCAATGATGTGAAGCTCACCGTCAATGCAGATGTCCAGCAGGCCGCCTATGATGCCTTCGCGGGGCGCCGTGGTGCCGCCGTGGTGCTCGACGCGGAGACCGGTGCCGTGCTGGCTATGGTCAGTTGCCCGTCCTATGATCCGGCGGCTGTAGAAACGGACTGGGATCGCCTGCGTCAGCAGGAGGCGGGACCGCTGCTGAACCGGGCGGTCTACGGGATGTATCCTCCTGGCTCGACCATTAAACCGCTCATTGCTGATATTGCATTGGCGCAGGGAGCAACAGATGAGACGGAGGTCTTTGACTGCACCGGTGCGCTCGATGTGGGCGGCGGACAGACCATTCGCGAAAGCCACGGTGAGGTGCACGGCCGCGTTCGGCTGGCAGAGGCCATCGAGGAATCCTGCAATGTGACCTTCGGTACGCTTGCATTGCGCCTCGGCGGCAAGAAGCTGAGCGACGGTTTTGAGCGGTTTGGGTTTTCGCGGGAAATCACTGGAGATTTTACGGGAACTGCGGCGCATCTGCCAGAGTTTACGAAGCTTGGACAAGGCGATCTCGCGCAGGTCGGCATCGGTCAGAGCTCGCTGCTCGTCTCGCCGATGGAGATGGCGCTTCTCGCCTCTGCCTTTGCTAATCATGGCACGGTCATGCAGCCATATCTCATCGACTCCGTCATTACACCGGGAGGTGTCACAGTGCGCGAAGGCCAGCCGAAAAAATGGTTTGACGCGACGACACCAGAGCGCGCGGCGCTCATCGAGAGCTACATGGAACAGGTGGTTCAGAAGGGCACGGGGACAGCTGCCCGCGTCAGCGGCATACGCGTTGCCGGCAAGACGGGAACTGCTGAGAATGCGCAGGGCAGGGATCACGCATGGTTCATCGGCTCTGCGGATGTCGGTGGCAGGAGAATCGCCTTTGCAATCATTGTGGAGAACAGCGGCGGCGGCGGTATAGAAGCCGCGCCGATTGCCCGTAAGATCATACTCAGCATGGAATGAATGGGGGAGACGTAAAATGACGAACCGTGTTCTTGATCAGCGCTATGAACTTCAGGAGCTGGTCGGCGGCGGCGGGATGGCGGATGTCTATAAAGCGCATGACAAGCTGCTCGATCGCCCGGTCGCCGTGAAGATTCTGCATGCGCAATTCAAAAGCGATGAGGAATTCATCAAGAAGTTTCATCGGGAAGCGCAGGCGGCCGCGCGCCTCTCTCATCCGAATATCGTCAACATCTATGATGTTGGTGTGTCGGGCGACGATCATTATATTGTCATGGAATATGTGCCGGGCCGTACCCTCAAGGAGCTCATCAAGCAGGAGGGGCATCTTCCGGTTCCAGAGGCACTGCGGATTACGCGGGAAATCGCGGATGCGCTCGCGAATGCGCACGCGCATAATCTCGTGCATTGCGATATCAAGCCGCACAATATCCTCGTGATGCCGGATGGTCATACAAAGGTGGCGGATTTTGGCATTGCGCGCGCCGTGACGGAGTCGACGATGACGTACAGCGGCAATGTCATCGGTTCCGTGCATTATTTTTCGCCGGAACAGGCGAAGGGTTCCTTGATCACGCCGAAATCGGATGTCTATTCCCTGGGCGTCGTCCTCTATGAGATGCTCACGGGACAACTACCATTCACTGGTGAGACGCCTGTGAGCATTGCAATGAAGCACCTGCAGGAGGAGCCTGTCTCTGTGCGTCAGCTCACCCCGTCTGTTCCTCCTGTGGTAGAGGCGCTCGTCTCCCGCATGATGGCGAAGGATCCTGCCATGCGGCCAACGAGTGGCGAGCTCGTGCGTTCGATTCGTCAGGCGGAACAGCTTCTCCAGGGGGAGCAGGGCGCAGCGGCGGATCCTTATGCCACGCAGGTCCTGCCTCGGGTGGGTGACATTCCCTCACGCCGTTCCGATATGAATCAAGGCCGACCGCTGCCTGCTGAACCAGAAGAGGAGCATCGTTCATTCTTCCGTTCCAAAAAATTCATCTTCGGACTCCTCTGCGTGCTCGTGCTGGGCTTCGGTCTGGGTGCCTTCCTTTCTTTCGGCAAGTTCTGGAGCACGGAGGAGGTCGTCGTGCCAGATGTCGTGGGCAAGCAGATGACGTTGGCGCGCCAGATTCTTGAAGATAAGAAGCTGCGCGTCAACGTGGCGGAGACGTATGATGCCGATGTGCCGCCTGGCCAGGTTGTCTCGCAGACACCGGAAGCCGGCTCCAAAGTCAAGGAGGAGCGGCTCGTGACCATCTACGTGAGCAAGGGCGGGGAAGAGCTCACGATGCCTGATCTCAAGGGCCTCTCTAAGAGCGATGCCGAAGCCAAGCTCAAAAAGATGGGGCTGAAGCTCGGCAATGTGTATGAAAAAGCCTCAGATGAGGAAGTTGGAACGGTTATCCAGCAAGACCCGCATGCGGGCAGCAAGGTCAGCAAGGGTCAGGAGGTCGACATTATCGTGAGCAAGGGGCCGAAAGAGAAAAAGGTCTCCGTTCCGAATGTGACAGGCGCATCGCTCGAGGGGGCACAGAATGCGCTCGCAGCGAAAGGACTCCATGTCGGCAATGTCACGAAGAAAGAGAGCAATCAGACAGCCGGTACGGTACTGAGCCAGTCGATTGCTGGTGGCAGCGAAGTAACAACTGGCACGAATGTCGATCTCGTCATCGCTGCGCAGCCGCAGGCACAGGGACAGAGGCAGCAGAAAGCAACTGAGGCCAAAGAACCGCCGAAGAAGAATGAGAGTAGCAAGACGCGCTGAGGCTGACAAAGGTCGCACAGAAGGGAGTTTTTCATGAAGCAGGGCCGTGTACTGAAGGCTTATAATAGTTTTTTCTATGTCCTTGCGCCGTCTGGCCTCGTGACCTGCAAGCTGCGTGGCAAGTTCAAGAATCGCCAGGTCATCTGCCCCGGTGATTTGGTTGCGTATGATCTCCTGCCTGACGGAACGGGCGTGATCGAGCGCCTGCTCCCGCGCGCAAGTCTCATGCGCCGGCCTGCGGTCGCGAACATCGACCAGGCGGTGCTGACCTTTGCTGCTGCGCAACCGGACCTGCATCCATTGCTGCTCAGTCGATTCCTCGTGCTCGCTGAATGGTCAGGTATTCCCTCCGTTGTCATCTGTATCAACAAATGCGATCTGCTCGGCACGGCGGCAGATGGTTTTCTCGAAGCGTATGAGTCACTTGGCTATCCCATCCTACGGGTATCAGCGCACGAGGGAAATGGCGTTTCAGCGCTTGCGCGTCTGTTGCCGCATCATGTGACCGTCTTCGCCGGACCGTCTGGTGTCGGCAAATCCTCGTTGCTCAATGCGATAGATCCGGCGCTCACGCTCGCGACTGGCCATGTCAGTGAAAAAATCAAACGCGGACGTCATACGACGCGCGTGGCAGAGCTTCTGCCATATAAGGAAGGGTATATCGTTGACACTCCTGGGTTCAGTTCGATGACACTTGAGGGGATCGAGGCGCAGGCGTTGCCGACGTATTTCCCCGAGATGCGGCCTTATCTTGGACAGTGTCGGTTTTCCCCTTGCTCGCACAGCCATGAACCGGACTGCGCGGTCAAAACAGCCGTACAAGAGAAAAAAATCCTGCCGGAACGCTATGAGGCCTATCTCGCCATCCTGCAGGAGATTCAAGCAAGAAAGAAGGATTATCAATGATCAAGATCGCTCCCTCCATCCTCTCGGCGGATTTCAGCAAGCTCGGCGCGGAAGTTCAGCGTGTCGTGGCTGCTGGTGCGGAATATATCCATATCGACGTGATGGATGGCACCTTTGTTCCAAACATTACAATCGGCGCGCCCGTTGTAAAATCCCTGCGCAAAGTGACCGATGCCGTATTCGACGTGCATCTCATGGTCGAGCATCCGGAGACGCAGATCAAGGCCTTTGCGGAGGCAGGAGCAGATATCATCTGTTTCCATATCGAGACGGCAAAGCATCCGCACCGCATCGTACAGGAAATTCACGACGCTGGCTGCCGCGCGGCCATTGCACTCAATCCCGGCACATCGCTCGCGATGATTGAGGAACTGCTGCAGGATCTTGACATGGTACTCATCATGACGGTGAATCCGGGGTTTGGCGGGCAGAAGTTCATCGCTTCGACGCTTGACAAGATCCATATGCTGAGCCATACCATCCATGATATGGGCTATGATTGCGACATCGAGGTGGATGGCGGCATCAATGAAGAGACGGCAGCGCTCGTGACATCTGCAGGCGCTAACGTGCTCGTGGCGGGCAGCGCAGTCTATGGCGCGCCTGATGTGCAGAAGGCCATCGCCGCCATTCGTGCGGCGGAGCAGCCGCATGTCTGCCATGATCATGCACAGGAAGAAGAATGAGGAGGATTTGGTATGGAAAAAGCAGTTGTTCTTTTATCCGGCGGACTTGATTCCTGCACCTGCATGGCAGTCGCCAAAAGCAAGGGATATGACGTCTATCCTATCAGCTTCAATTATCATCAGCGTCATAGCATAGAACTTGAAGGTGCGAAGAAGATTGCTGCATTCTATGGGGTCAAGCGCCATCTCATCATTGAAACGAATATGGATGCCATCGGCGGTTCTGCGCTCACGGATAAGAAAATCGAGGTGCCGGAGGGGGATACGCATCGCACAGATGTACCAGATACGTATGTGCCGGCACGCAATTTGATCTTTCTTTCCTATGCTGTCGGCTATGCGGAGGTGCTCGGCGCAAGTCATGTTTATATTGGCGTGAATTCCGTTGATTACTCTGGCTATCCTGATTGTCGGCCGGAATTCATCCAACGCTTTCAGGAACTTTCAGACTATGCGACGACGGCGACTGCTGTGAAAGGAAAGCACATCACGATCGAGACCCCGCTTCAGAACCTCTCGAAAGCGGAAATCGTGAAGCTCGGCGTGAAACTCGGCGCGCCCTATGAATTTACACATAGTTGCTACAAGGGCGGCGAGAAAGCCTGCGGCGTCTGCGACAGCTGCAAGCTCCGTCTCGAGGGATTCCGCGAAGCTGGCGTGGAGGATCCCATCGCCTACGAGACGAGGGATATCTGATGCAGGATGTACAGAGCCGCACGGATAAACGAGGCATTGCCATCCAGCATGTCGGCGTGAAGAACGTGCACCTCCCCTTTCTTATCAAGACAAAGGAGGGAGGTTTCCAAGCAGTACTCGCGCGCATCCGCTTCACGGTGGAACTTCCCGAAGAATACAAGGGCACGCACATGTCGCGCTTCCTCGAAATCCTCATGCCTTGGAGCCAGAAACCTCTCGCTGAGCCGGAACTCGAGGCGATGCTGCGGGAAGCACTGAAACGGCTTGACGCGCAGGCAGCAGAGGTCGAAATCGCCTTCAAGTACTTCATTGGGAAACGAGCGCCGGTCAGCGGCAGGGAATCCTTGCTCGATTACGATTGCTGCTTTATGGGACGCATGCGCCGCGGTGAGCCGCTCTGCTTCACGCTCGGCGTCGAAGTGCCGTTTACGTCTCTCTGTCCCTGTAGCCGTGAGATTTCTGACTATGGCGCACACAATCAGCGTTCACTCTGCCGCGTGCACGTGCGTTTCCACGCGGGTGAGGAGTGCATCTACATCGAGGATCTCGCCGCGCTCGTCGAGCAGAAGGGCTCGGCGCCCATCTATCCGCTGCTCAAGCGAGCTGACGAGAAATACGTGACAGAGGAAGCCTACGATCATCCGAAATTCGTAGAAGACATACTGAGAGATGTGGTGCTTGCACTGCGGGATCTGCCGGGCATTGCCCATTTTTCCGTGGCATGTGAGAACTTCGAGTCCATCCACAATCATAATGCTTATGCGAGCCATGAGGAGACTGTCAGTCCATGAACAAGTTTTACCGGCGCTTCTTTTTTCTCATATTGCTTGTGTTGTTGATTTCCGGTGTTGTCATCTATACGACCGTGGATATCAATACCTTCCGCAATCTCACGGAGTTCAAGCCATGGTCTGTGGCATTGGCGATGTTAGCTGTGGGCGTCGGTCTCTTTTTTGATGGCAGCAGGCTCATGCATCTCGTGAAAATATCAAATGAACGCATCACGCTCTACGAGGCCGTGCAGGTTATTTTCGGCAACTACTTTCTCGCGCTCCTGACGCCGGGGGCGACAGGGGGGGCTGTGGCACAGCTCATGTTCCTGCGCCATGCAGGCGTGCCGACAGGGAAGGCTGCGGTGCTCGTCATTGTCCGTACACTGCTGTCGATTTTCTTCCTCGCTTGCTGTATGCCGCTCATTTTGCTGCATGACCGGGGCATTGTGCCGGGAATTTCCAATGAGACGCTCATGCTTATCACGTTGCTGGCGTTTTTCGGTATCATCTTCATCGTCTGGGGCGCGCGGCGTGGCTTCCTCGACTATTTCGTTATCTGGCTTACGCGGAAGTTCTCTTTCCAGAAGCGCCGCAAGATCATCGCGTTCTACCGCGATACGAAAAGCGCGATTTCCCTGTTGCTCAAGTCGCCGAGAAGCATGTTGCTCGTTTTCGCGGAATCAGGGCTGAATCTTCTCTGCATTTACGCCGTCGTTCCTTGTCTGCTGTTAGGGCTCGGTGTCTGGGACGCGGATTGGTATACCGTGATGGGGCGCATGATCTTTCTCAACATGCTCCTTTACTTCACGCCGACACCGGGTGGTTCCGGCGTCGCGGAGGGCGGCTTTGTTCTCCTGTTCTCGGATACGGTTCCCGCGGGGACGGTCGGCATCATTGCTGTCTGCTGGCGACTCATTGCGGAGTATATTCCGTTCCTCATCGGCCTTTATTATACCTTGACGGTTTTTGGGCGTGATTTCTTGAACAGGCAGCTGACGGACTGAGCTGCAAGGGAAGGGGTGAATGGCATGACGAAGAAATTGCAGGGAGGCTATACGACAGGGGCTTGTGCAGCCGCTGGTGTCATGGCTGCTCTGTTTTTTTTGCGCGGAGGATCGCCTGCACAGGTGAAGCTCCGCGCTTTGGATGGAACGACGCTCGTCATTCCTGTACGGCGCGTGCAGGCAACAGAGGACGGTGCGGAGGCAGAAATCGTAAAATTTTCGGGCGATGACCCTGACATCACCAATGGTGTTTCTGTCTTTACCCGCGTGAGAGAACTGCCGGCAGGGAGCGGGCTTCATTTCCGCGCAGGAGAGGGCATCGGTACCGTGACGAAACCAGGGCTCTCCGTGCCCGTCGGCGCACCGGCCATCAATCCGGGCCCGCAAAAGCTCATACGGCAGGCAGCACAATCAGCACTAGGCACAACGACAGAGCCGGATCTCGAGGTCACGATTTCCATTCCCGCAGGTCTGAAGCTTGCCCGTCAGACACTCAATCCCGTGCTCGGCGTCGAAGGAGGAATTTCCGTCATCGGCACGACAGGAGTACTTCGCCCCATGTCAGAAGAGGGCTTCAAGAATTCCCTGGTACCACAGATAGATGTCGCTATCGCGGCGGGGGGTTCTTCGCTCGTCTTCGTGCCAGGAAAGATTGGCGAGGATCTCGCCTGTGCCTGCGGCTTGCCTCGGGGAGCACTCGTCCAGACGAGCAACTTCATCGGCTTCATGCTCGACCGCGCGGCGGAGCGTCAGGTCGAGCGCGTGCTGCTCTTTGGACATATCGGCAAGCTCGTCAAAGTTGCAGCGGGGAATTTCTATACGCATAACCGTATCTCCGATGCGCGGCTCGAGACGATGGCCGCTTATGCAGCGGCAGCTGGTCTGCCCGCTGATGGAGTACGGCAGATTCTCGCGGCAAATACGACTGAGGATGCTCTCGCCGTCATCGACGCAGCGGGATTGCAGCGTGTGTACAGCCGTCTGGCGGCACAGGCAAGCTATCGCAGCGAGCGTCATGTATTTGGCAAGCTGCACGTCGGCACGGTGCTCCTGACACTTGCAGGACGCGTGCTGGGGATGGATGAGACGGCAAGAGAGATTGGAGGCGGATACCATTGGAACATCGCATCATTGTCGCGGGCATAGGGCCGGGCAATCCTGCCTATATGATTCCGGAGGCGCGCCATGCCATCGACCAGGCACGTTGTCTGGTCGGCGGTCAGCGTGCCCTTGCGCAGTATGCTCGCAAGGACGGGGCATCGCAGCGTTGCTGTGCAATTACGCGCGATATAGAAGGAGTGCTTACTTTTATTGAGAACGGTCTAGCGGACAGCGATGTCGTCGTCATGGTCTCGGGAGATCCTGGCTATTACTCCCTTCTTGACGCATTGCGTCGCAGATTCTCCGTATCAAGCCTGCAGGTGATTCCAGGAATCAGTTCCTTTCAGCTCGCTTTTGCGCGCCTGGCGCTGCCCTGGCATGGGGCCAGCCTCCTGAGTTTTCATGGGCGCGTGCCTGATGACCAGGCGCTTACTTATGGAAAGGGGCGGCTACTTGGTTTGCTGACAGATCACGTTCATACGTCGCAGACCATCGCGGCGGATCTGCTCACACGCGGTTGGCCGCCAGATACGTTTTTCGCGATCTGTTCCCGTCTTTCTTATGATGACGAAAGTGTGCGCGTGCGCACGTTACAGGAGGCGGCAACGTGCGCGCCTGTAGGCAGCTGCGTCATCGTTGTTCGAGGCTGAGGAGGGACCGATGGCTCTCACGGAAAGAAGAAAGGAGTGGCAACATGCCTGATATCGGGATTCCAGATGAAGAATTTTTGCGCGGCGATGTGCCGATGACAAAGCAAGAGGTGCGCATCCTCACCATCGCGAAGGCGCGCCTCCATCCAACGGATATCATCTACGACATCGGCGCGGGGACGGGCTCTCTCTCCATCGAGGCAGCGCGCCAGGCTCTCAAAGGGCGTGTTTACGCGCTGGAGCGCAAAGCGGAGGCCGTGGCGCTCATCCGCGCCAATGCGGAGAAATTCCAGACTACAAATCTCACGGTACTGGAAAGGGAAGCACCTGACGGGATTGCAGAGCTCCCTCCCTGCGACTGTGTGCTCATCGGCGGCAGCGGCAGCCAGCTCGCGGCCATTCTCAAATCTGTAGATAGGAAACTCCGCAGCGGCGGTCGCATCATGCTCAACTGCATCACAGTGCAGACGCTTCTCAGCGCCATCAATTATTTCCGCGCGCAGCGCGTGACATATAGCTACGATACCATTCAAGTGCAGATCAACCGCCTGCGTCAGATTGGGCCGTATGACATGGCACAGGCGCAGAATCCCATCTATCTTCTTTGTGCAGAGAAGCGATAAGGATTGTGTGAAAAAACATTTTTATCAAGGAAGTGCTGCTGAATGAGATGCCTTGGATTTTCGTAAATACGCTACATCCCTCTAGGAGACAACGTAAACGCGCAAGGACAATGTGCCGAAGGGAGCAGCACCGGCCGTTGGTCGATATAAATGCAGGGCATAACCCAATTCCACGAGTCATATACATGCGCAACTAACCTGGGAAGTTCCTCCAAAAAATTCCCTTATGATATAAAATAGGATAAAATGAGAAGGACTAAAAGAAATGATTGTATATAATGGGCCCCTTGTCAAGACCACATTCTAAAATTTTAAGAGTGCATGGGGGAATTTTGTTCTATGCTGCAAAGCGATTGAAATACAACTTGTCAGGAACCTCGTATCCCAGTGCTTCGTGAGGACGTATGCCATTGTAGTCATCCACATACTGGTTGATGAGCTGGCGCAATTCCCTCGGAGTGTGATACTCGTTCGGATAAAGCTGCTCCGTC
>Ga0256405_10002132_pt1 | contig 47884 bp, 56 predicted proteins | sample RumenRJG_02DNA_FD_189096 | JGI IMG/M metagenome (GOLD analysis project Ga0256405, IMG submission 189096) | Bovine rumen microbial communities from Lethbridge, Alberta, Canada - RJG_02 | ecosystem: Host-associated > Mammals > Digestive system > Stomach > Rumen | place: Canada: Alberta...
ATGACGAACCAGCATCTGTTCTTTTAGAGAAAATTCGTAAAGAGAAGGAAGAATTGATTAAACAAGGAAAAATCAAAAAAGATAAGAATGAATCCATTATTTTTAGAAGGGATAATTCTTATTATGAGAAGTTAAATGGAGTTGATCAATGCATAGATGAAGAGATACCATTTGATATCCCTAGTTCATGGCAATGGTGCAAGGTTGGCGACTTATATACTAATATGTCGGGATTATCTTTTAAGAAAGATGTATTATCTAAAAAAAGCAATCATATGATTAGGGTGTTGCGTGGAGGTAATATTGGCGACAACAAATTCGTATTCAAACCAGACGATGTATTTATTTCAAATGAATATGTAAAAAGCGGATTGGAACTAAAAAAGAATTATCTCATAACACCGGCAGTTAGCAGTCTTGAACACATTGGAAAAATAGCATTAATAGATGCAGATTTAAATGATACTGTTGTTGGTGGGTTTGTTTTGATGCTGATACCATATTTTAATGATGATATTACTTCAAAATATTGTTTATATTGTTTTTCATCTCAGTATCATAGAGACAATTGCAGAAGTATAACCCACAAATCTGGACAAGCCTTTTATAATATTTCACGAGATCAGCTAATGAATCTATTAATACCTCTTCCACCGAAACAAGAAATTGAAAGAATAGTAACAAAGTTAGAAGAGATTATTGTGGTCGTTGAAAAAATGTAAGACTCATATAATGCATAAGTTAGGAGGACTAGCTTATGCTAAATAAATTCAAAAAAGAATTAAAAAAGACAAATTTGTCTAAGAACACGATTGACTCTTATGTCTTTGCGGTAAAACAGTTTTACGCACAATACGACAGAGTAAATCAAAAAAATCTAAAAGCTTATAAAACATGGCTAATTGAGAGTTATAAGCCTAAAACAGTAAATCTACGTATTAGGGCAATTAACTATTATCTAGAAACTATAGGGAAAAGTGAATGGGAAATGCCATTTGTAAGAATCCAACAAAAACCATTTTTGGAGAATGTTATAAGTGAAGCTGATTATGTTTATTTCAAGAAATCTCTTAAAAAAGATAACGAAATGTTTTGGTATTTTGTCATAAGATTTCTAGCAGCCACAGGTGCGCGAGTAAGTGAATTGATTCAGATAAAGGTGGAACATATTAAACTTGGTCATTTAGATTTATATTCTAAAGGTGGAAAATTAAGAAGAATATATATACCAAATATATTACAAAAAGAAGCCTTATCTTGGTTAGAAAGCAAACATCAAGAAACTGGCTTCATTTTTTTAAACAAATATGGTGAGAGAATTACAACAAGAGGAATATCTGGACAATTAAAGAAATTAGCAAAACGTTATGGAATTGATCCTGTTGTTGTATATCCTCATTCCTTTAGGCATAGATTTGCTAAAAGTTTTTTAGATCGTTGTAATGATATATCTTTTCTTGCGGATTTAATGGGACACGAAAGTATCGAAACCACAAGAATATATCTTCGAAAAACAGCGACGGAGCAAAGAGAAATAGTTGATAAAGTTATTGATTGGTAATAATTTCCTCAATTGACTGAAGAACATTTTTATATTTATTAACAATTCTAATCTGCTCATTTAATGGAGGAATTGCAACCAAATAGTTTTCTAGATTACTAAGCTTAATGTATGGAATAGCAGAACCATATTGTTTGTCGGCATTATACTCTTTCCAATTTGCAAGAAGATGCAGCTTTAAATAATCAATATAAATACCATATCTGTTCTCCAAAAGATATGTTCTTTGGTATGCCTCAAATTTTCCGTTGTAATAATATACTTGACCAATGTTTGCTCCGTTACCAGGCATAATTAAGTATTCGCCATTATAAGAATACGTGTCGCTTTTAATTGGTGTGTTTGAACAAGTGAAAAAATCATACTTTCCACTTGGATTGCCAAAATTTGCATCCTTTTTACCTGTATAGATTTCTACAAGGTTATTTAATCTACAAAACACCCAAGACTCAGGTATTTCAAAAGGTAATTCCTCATCAATGCATAATTCTTTTTTCCCTAACTTCTCATAATAAGAACTTTACAAAGCAGATATTTTTGAAAAAATTGTATTAATTGTAACAACTATTCTATTTTGTTCATCTATTGGAGGAATAGGAATTATTAAGTTCTTAAATATGTCTTTATTTAAATGTGGAATAGCAGCACCTTTTTTGTTGTTGCGTAATAGATCCTGATAAAACTTAAGGATGTATAAAACATATTCGTTGTTCAAACTACTCGGAATCAAGAGTTGTTTGAAAGTGCTTCCTAGGTATCCATTGCAAGGAGCTAAAAAGACTTCTCCAGAATTATCACCATCAACCAAAATTAAATATTCGCCTTGATTAATGAATCTTCCAGATTCAGATTTACCAGACAAGTCTTTTCCCCTTAAATACTTTGCATCTAAAAGAGGCGCTATACCTTTTGATTTTATCCCGTCCGAAAGATATAACACATCTTTAACTTTCATGAGTATCCACGAGTTAGGATAAGTTAGATTAATTTCGTCATCAATAATAAACTCGTTATTATTACCTTGCTTTTCATAATAAGAATTATCCCTTCTAAAAATAATGGATTCATTCTTATCTTTTTTGATTTTTCCTTGTTTAATCAATTCTTCCTTCTCTTTACGAATTTTCTCTAAAAGAACAGATGCTGGTTCGTCATTTGGATCTTGAGGGACCAATTTGCCTTGAATAGCTTCTTGAAGAATGGATTTTTTAAGTAGATTCGGGAAATCTTTTTGTAAAATTTCTACCTTCTTTTGTTTTGTGGAGTATTCATCAATAAATGGTTGAACTTCTTCTAGCTTATCAACAATACGTTGTTGTTCTGCTAATGGTGGAATAGGTACAAAAGCTTTATATAGCTTTTCATCATTAATTGCTGGATACGCAACACCCTTGGAGTTCTCAGTATCATTTGCATATTGATCGAAGTCTGGTGACAGCAAGTAATAAAATAAAAAATAATTAAGTAATCCTTTATAACAAGCCATGACCGCAAAACCAGTGCTTGCAATCGGAGTACTTGAAAACTCTTTATCAATAATACACATATTATGCAGATATGGCCTCACTGTAGAATAAATTATATCGTTTGTTTTAACAATTTTACGAGCTCTTGATGGAGCGTCTTTTGCTGAAATTATGTTCTCTTTATCATTTAATTTCTGATTAATGTTATCTATTGATCCTATATCTATATAGCTAAATTCACTTATTGGTTTAGTTTGCCCGTGATTATAAACAACAGAACTTAACCTTACCCATTCCCAAGAATCGGGAATTTCAAAAGGTAATTCATCAGTAATATCAATTGTTTCTTTTTCTCTTTCTTCTAAAAAGGTATAAGGAGCATTATCGGAAGCACGATAAATACGTGAAAAGTTTTTTTCTTTCTTAATCTTCCCTTCTTTTATTAATTGTTCTTTCTCTTTTCTAATTTTCTCTAATAATACAGATGCTGGTTCATCGTTAGGATCTTGAGGAACAAGCTTACCTTGAATAGCTATCTGCAAAATAGAATTCTTTAATTGTTGGCCATTCATTATTTATCATCCTCTTCAAAACTAATTCCTAAGATATCAGTAATTTGTCCTAATATTCTATCTATATCAGCATTAAGACTTGCTCTTTTTTCTTGATACTGTTGAATTAATTCTTTTGGTGGAAGAATCTCTTCTTCATCATTAGGATATCCACATAAATCAATATCATAGTTTCTATCTTCCAATTCTTTTTTAGTATACTTCTTAGCCTTCCATGCGCCTTCAGAAGTTACATCTGGAATATCTTTTCTGTCATTCCACCAATCTATTGCAGGTTGGAAATGTTCTAATTTCATTGGCTTGGTTTTAGAAAAATGTTTATACCCTTCTGGCATATCTAGACGATAAAACCACGTTTCTTTAGTTGGCTCAGTTTTGTCAAAAAATAAAATATTTGTTGTAATGCTTGTATATGGAGCAAAAACTGATGAAGGCATACGAATTACTGTATGGACATTGAATTCATCAAATAAACGCTTCTTAATATTATATTTTGCATTATCTGTTCCAAACATAAATCCATCTGGAATAATAACTCCACATCTTCCGTTTTTATGTAATCGATACATAATTACAGACATAAACAAATCTGCAGTTTCACTACTTCTTAAATCAGCTGGGAAGTTTATTTTTACACTTTCTTTTTCTGAGCCTCCATATGGAGGGTTCATTAATACAACATCAAATCTATCATCATCTGTGTATTCCTGAACTTTATGCTCAAGCGTATTCCCATGAATAATATTGGGATCATCAATATCATGAAGTAATAGATTTGTAATACATAAAAGATATGGTAGAGGTTTCTTTTCAATACCAAATACTGTTGAATTAAATATCTCTCTATCTTTTGTTGTTTTAACTTGCTCGTCAAGAAGTTTTAAAGCTGAAGTTAAAAAACCACCAGTACCAACTGCAAAGTCGGCAATTGATTCTCCAAGTTTTGGATTGATCATTTTAGCCATAAAATCAGTTACAGCTCTAGGTGTATAGAATTCACCAGAACTTCCTGCAGATTGTAAATCTTTTAAGATAGTCTCATAAATCTCTCCAAATGCATGACGATCTTTATAATCTCCAAAATCAATATCATCAACTTCGTTGATAACTTGCCTTAATAAGACACCATCTTTCATATAGTTATTACTATCAACAAAAGCATCTCTAACTACTCTTTGTTTGATTGGTGTATTTTCGTCTACTGGAAGATTCTTTAAAGCAGGGAATAGTTTGTTGTTGATAAATTCTAATAAACCATCGCCACTTAATGCCTTTCCATCTTTATTATCTACTGCCCAATTTCTCCAACGATATTCTTCAGGAATAATTGATTTATACTTAGGATCTTCAAACTCCCAAGTTTCTTCTTTTGCATCATATACCTTTAAAAAGAGAATCCATATAATTTGTTCGATTCTCTGTGCATCGCCACTAATACCTGCGTCATTACGCATGATATTACGAAAACTTTTTACAAATCCACCAATATTACTACTCATAAATTAAGCTCCTACCTGTTGATATATTTGTGAAACCAATCCTTGAACTGCATTGATATATCCCTCTCTTCCTCCAAACAAACTTGCAATCTTTGTTGGACTTCCAATTTCTCTAAATGGATCAAGAGTTAAGACGGCTGGATCTTCAAGCTGGTCAATTCCATCATTCATATATTTTTCTAATAATGCATCTAACACATCTCTAGCTAAGCCTTGATATCGATTTAAATAATCCGTTTTCTTTACATTATTGATTCTTTCTTGCTTTGTTAACGGCTTTGCATCATATGCTAAATGACATATCAAATCAAAATCATCCATATCATTATTACCAGATATATTACGAAGTTCTTCCAATAAAACACCTTTATCTTTTAACTCGTCGATAATAGCTGCTTTTTTGCCATATACTGTCCACGCTTTCAAGAATTCATCCAATGATGCATATTCACCAAGAATATTCTTTTTTGTATAATCTGTTAAACTCTCAGTTATAAGTTTTCCATCTTTGTCATAATACTGAACTCTTTCACTTAATACTTGAACATTAACGTTATTTACATGATATTTAACTCTTTTTCCACTTAACTGAGATGAATCATCTTTTCCGTATAAATATTCTGGCTCATGAACCTCTTGCTTAGTATTTTCATCTTCAAATGTATAACCAGCATCTACTGAAATTAATTCTCCATCTTTGTTATACTCTTCACTAACTACAGGTTTTCCATCAAATTCAGGATCAGCAAATATTCTACTTACATTTCTAAAATCTATAATTGTGAAAAACATTTTTCCATATCTTTCCTGAAGTCTTGTTCCTCTACCTATAATTTGTTTAAATTCAGATGTAGACTCTATATTCTTATCTATGACAATATATTTAACCGTTTTGCAATCTACACCAGTGGTCATTAACATTGAGGTTGTAACTAACACCGGATACTTACTTTCGGCGTCAATAAAATAATCTAATTGATTCTTACCTTCTTGGTTATCACCTGTTATTCTCATAACATATTTTGGATTTTCAGCCACAAGATCAGAATTCTCGTTAACTAATGCTTGTCTCATTCTTTCTGCATGTTCTATATCAACACAGAAGAATATTGTTTTTGCAAATCTATCATTTTCCTTTTTTAATAATTCACTTACTCTATGAGCAACTAGTTGTGTTCTTTCGTCAATTATTAAATTCTTATCAAAATCTTTAACATTATATTCTCGATCTTCAATCAATTCATCATTTAAATCTTTTTGATCTTTGTATGGTCTCCATCCTTCTAAATCGACATCGATATTAACTCTTCTAACTTTATATGGCGCAAGAAAACCGTCATCAATACCTTGTTTTAATGAATAAGTATACACAGGATCACCAAAATAAGTGATATTTGATACTTCTTTTGTTTCTTTTGGTGTAGCCGTCATTCCTATTTGAATCGCGTTATCAAAATACTCAAGGATTTTTCTCCATCTACTATCATCCTTTGCACTTCCCCTATGGCACTCATCTACAACAACGATATCAAAGTAATCAGGTGTAAATTGTCTAAATGGTTCATCATTCTCATCTCCGGCAAGTTGATGATATAAAGCGAAAAAGATTTCATATGAACTATCTAATTTTTTGCTTTCAACTTTCGTCATTACTTTTTCAAACGGACGAAAATCTTGGCCCATTGTTTGATCTATTAATATATTTCTATCAGCTAAATATAAAACTTTTTTGTATCCTGATTTCCATAAACGATGAACAATTTGAAAAGCTGTGTATGTCTTGCCTGTTCCAGTCGCCATAACTAGAAGTATTCTTTTTTGACCTTTAGAAATAGCTTCTATAGTTCTATTAATTGCTACTCTTTGATAATACCTAGGTGTTTTTGATCCAGTCTCAAAATGATATGGAATTGTAATTACTTGTTCTTGTTCTTTTGTTATATTGTTGTCTTCTTTATATCTTTTCCAAAGATCTTCAGGTGATGGAAAATCATCCATGGAAATCTCTCTTTCTGTACCTTTTTTCATATCATGTTCAAGGAAAGCATCTCCATTAGACGAATAAACGAAAGGAACATCTAAAGCCAAAGCATATTCAATTGCTTGTTGCATACCGTCGCCAACATTATGATTATTATCCTTAGCTTCAACAATAGCTATTGGCAAATTTGGTTTATAGTATAGTAAATAATCGGCAAATTTTCTTTTGCCTCTTGCAACAGTATTCCCTCTTACAATAACTTGACCATCAGTAAAATAGTATTCACGCTTAATTTGCTGAAACTTATCCCATTTTTTTTCGATTGCAGGAGTGATGTATAAATCCCTTATATCAGCTTCTGTCATTTCGCTTTTAGTCATAAGCTTATCTACCGCCATATTTGCACTCTTCTTTTCTCTTCTTTTATTTTAACATTTACTAACAAAATCTATTTATTTCATTTATTTATATAGTTTCATTATAAGGTGAAACATGGCAAAATTATTTGCCATGCTAGTCATTCACCCATATCTGGTATTCTTTTATTTCTTCTGGATGATAAATAGTAGTGTATTCAGGTTCACGATAGATTCTTTCATATACTGCATCATGATGGATTATATCTTCTCCATATGATAGACAATGTGGATCACCTACATCTATATCTTGCTCAGAATAGCTTCCACAGGATTCAGAAGAATCAAAGTGAGCATTAATAGCTTCGTAACTATTTGCTTGATGACCACATTGACCACATATAAATACATGGATCTTATCATAGCCATATACTAGACAATATGTTTGTTTTTCATCATATGCTTGCTTTACTAATACATCTTCATAATATCCATCTTTTACTAATACTTTTTCTTCCCAAGCAGGAATTACTTCTGTTCTTGTTTCGTAATGTCCTGAAGGCTTATTGTTAGATTCTATAGACTTAGTATCTTGAGTATTAGTGTTATTAGATGATTTAGATTCAGTTTTAGTGTTGTTGCTTGTAATAGGTTTATTGTTATTAGTATTAGCTACATCATTACTTACTGATTCCTTAGGATTATTAACAGATGGAGTCGTTTCCGTACGGAAATGTTTAGTACTTTCAATTTTTATTACCTTATCACTGTTATCTAATTGTTTTTCTTCAGATGATATAGTACATGACGATAAAACAATCATCATAATCATTATTAATATATTACTTTTCATTAATCCTCCAATTTGTAGCAAGTTGCTACAATTCATATCCATAACCTCTTTCATTAAGATACTGTTCAATTTCTTCTTCTATCTCGTGTTGCCTTTTGGCTACTAATCCATTAATTGCTCTTTTCATTGGAATCTCTGAATTTCTTCTACTCAATCTATTTCTTACAATGCTTGAATCTTTATAAGTTTTAGATTTTGAATTATCAGTATCTTTGTAGTTTTTGTTTTTAACTAGATTTTCATATTTATTTTCATCAATAAAAGTTTTCTTATTAGAAAGTATTAGATTAGCTATTTGTTTCTTAGTTTTTAATATATCCTCATCTTTTCTTGATGAAACTTCGTATCCTAACCTTCTATTGATTTTGTATTCATAATCATCAAGACTATCGCAATATTCATTCCACACATCTTTACATTCTTTAGACTCTAATAACTTATCAACTACCTTATATACTTCTTGTCTATAAGGAGCCATATTAGCAGAGTTGATTTGCAGTCTTCCTGATTTAGGTAATATTGCATATAAGTCTTTTAAAGAATTTACTTTATCAAAGTTAGTATGTTTGATGTTATCTAGTAAATTTCTTTTAGAGAAGTTTATATCATTGAATAGATCCTTATATATTGATTGATCTTCTCTTTTAATCATTTCACTTGCAAACATCATCTTAAACTTATTTAGAGCTTTCTTAGGAAGCTTTCCATAAGATCTATCAAATGTATGAGTTGGTTCATCCTCAAAGAATAATAGATGAATATGTGGGTGTGGCGAAGTGCTAGTTCTATTTTCTGGATGAAAGTCTTGCCACCAGGAAACATTATTGGGATCTAGTCCAATGGTAGTAAGAAATCTAGGTAGTATTACAGAAGTTACAGCTGCAAACTGTTCCTGGCCAGTTAGATTGTATTTACTAGCTACTTCATAATCAGCTAAGCTACATACTATCTCGTATACTATAGAACCTTGCTTACTAATAGATTGCTTCCCTTTATCAATGAATGCTTGTTTCTTTTCTTTACTATCAAGATATCCATCATCTGAATAAGTAAAACCATATCTACTTGTATATTTCATTAAAGATGTGTTTTCTTTATCTACATACCTTTCACAATAATTGAAATAACTACCTGCTCCACCAAATATTGATTCAGGAGTTACTATTCCTTTGAAACAACTATTCTTTGGTGCTTGTTCACCAATCTTGAAATATCTTACCTTACATAATAAATCTGCCATAATGTCCTCCCTTACTTCAGATGATTCTTGATCTTATTAGATCTCCAAGCACTTAACATATATTCATCTAATGCATCATTCCAACCGGATCTTTCATTGACTAATATCCTAATAGCTTGATCAATATCATTTGGTGGTGGAAGTACACTTGGACTTCTATATAACACCTTGTTACCTAATTCTATTTTTTTAACAATGAATATTAACTCATCTATTCTACTGTTAAGTGCATTCATAGAGTAATTCACTGAATCTTTTACAAATACATTTAATCGCTCAACTACATCTGCATCTCTAGAATTACCAAGCGTGATGTAGTATAGATTTTTTATAGCTAGTTCAACAATGTCTGTTTTATTTAGTTTCACTGGCTCCCCATCAGATCTTTTTAATTCCTTAGACTTGAAATCAATAAGCCAATCAATCATATCAACGATATCCTTTTCAAATCTGAATGAAATAACTTTTTCGTATTTTGCCATTTTTCCTCCTATACGTGGCAAATTGCCACGTTGTGTTTAGTTGTATACACCACCTCGTTTTTGTAATACATTTTGTATACACTTGTTAACAATTGTTAACAAAAAATTAAGGCTTAAATAGTGATGAAATTAAGCATAGCTTAATTGTCCAAGTGGAAATGTTAACAGAATTGTAAACATTTCCTTTAACCTGCTTCTTAATTACTAGTGGTGTATACACTTTGTTAACAATTATTTTTATGGTCTTGGACAAACGTGGCAATTTGCCACGTTGTCACAATTCGCTAAGATCTATATCCAGTCTTTGCATAATAATGTTTATTGCCGGAATAGCTGCAGACTTTAATTCTTGTATGTCCTCTTCACTATATTGACTAGTTTCAAAATCTGTAAAACGATATTCAAGTGAGTTTAATCTTTTAAGATACTTACCTTTATTATTTTGTTTTTGTACAACATCGTTTTGTAACTCTTTCTTATAGTTGGTAACTGTTCTTTGTGATATTCCCATCCAAGATGCAATAGTTTCTCTTTCTCTTCCTGGTGGTTTTTTGCCTTGACTGCATTTACGATCATAGATATCTTTTAGCTTTAGATAGATGTTTTTTCTTTCTTCTGAACTTAGAACTCTAGCTGCATTAGAACTAACAATAGCTAAGATTTCATCATCTGTATCTTCGTATTCTTTGTTATCGATAATACAAGGGATCTGGTTGATGTATTCTTTATCGAAGTACATTAGTTTATTCCCTTCTTCAAATATTTGCTTACAGGCTTTAAATCTTCTGTGGCCACTAATTATGGTGTACGAATTATTCTTATTCTTTTTAACAATAATTGGTTGAGACAATTGAAACTCTAGAATATTATCTTTCAGGCACTCAATATCATCTTGAGAATAAATATCGTTGAGCTCATTTTCTTTTATTAGGTAATAGTCAATTGCTTTTACTGTTCCTTTAGAAGCTTCGTTTAATGAATCTGGATTAAATAATCCTCTTGTAATATTTTCGTTCATCAGCCTAATCTCCTAATTTCTTCAACCAACATATTGTAGTTATTGCCAATTTTGGTATCACTTTTTTCTATAACGAAGCCACCATATTTATCCTTATTTTTAATTGGAGCAGATTGATAATTGATATTTGTATTTAAGACATAATCTCCATATGCAGATCTAAGATACTCTTCAAACACTTTAGATGCTTTTGTATTGTCTGTCATTGTTAAAAGAATACGAAACTCCATAGAAGATATTTCTCCTTCTTCGATAGCTTCTTTGATGTTTTGCAAAGTCATATTCATTCCTTCGATTGAATCAGACAGTTCAACACTATCTGCATCTGGATTAACTGGAATTATTACCATATCTGAACAAACCAAAGCATTTGATATAAGCAAATCAATATCAGGATGATTATCGATGATTATCCAATCGTAATTATTCTTAATAGGATCCATAACATTCTTTAGTCTTAGTTGTTGAATACCATGACTTGCATATAACATTTCTTTCTTTAGGATGAATAGGTTTTTCTTTGCAGGAATAATATCAAGATTTTTAAATTGTGTTTTATGAATACACTCTGTATAGTCTTTTTCTTTTCTCAATAATTCACATATTCCATCAAGTTCTAAATAATTTGCGAAGAATCTTTTTGAACTATTTCCTTGCGGATCTAAATCTATAAGTAGAACTTTACTGTTCTTTGAAAGTCCTACTGCTAAATTGATACTTGTTGTTGTTTTTGTACAACCACCTTTAGCTGACATTAAACTAATTATTTTCATATATTTCCTTTCCGTATGACAGTATGACAGTTGTTTTGGTGTACCCCTTTTGAAGTGTCATACTGTCATTCTTGTTTGTGTTTTAAACTAATTATTCTTTCTTTTGAAGATCTATCTGTTGAAAAGACAATATCATTTTCTTCAAGAGCTGCAATGTTTCCATTTAAATACTTAGTTAGAGATTTTGGGTTTCTACCAAACTTAGATAGTTTTAAAGCAGCTGATACCTGTTGGCAGTTTCCAGATACTTCTTTATGTCTAATTACTTGTTCGATAATATATGCTAATTCATAATCAATCTTTGATGATTCAGTCTTTTCAGATAATTTCATTAATCTGGATGAAAATTCAAAACATATATTTATTTCTCTTTGTTCAACACTTTTTCCATAGATTGATAGTAATCTTTCTGAGGATTGTCTTCCTTCGGGCATAGAGAAAATCATCCTGGTATCAGATGCACCACCCATACTTACACTTCCATTAATTTCACCCAGCTTATTGAGATGATGAACAAGAATTACAGTTTTACCTTTTGATGCAAACCTATCTCTAAGTCTTGCATAGATTTCATTGATATCTTTATAGACATTAGGATCTTTATCTTCATTAATCAAAATCTGAACAAACAAATCGATTATTATTAAATCCACATCATATATCTTGTATTCAAGAAATGACAATGGATCATTAGTCAATTCAATAACTTTGATATTATCCATATTCTTTAATCCTATTGCTTCAAATGTTTTTGAGATATCTTTCTTTGGCATTTCAGAAGACATATATAAAATTCTTTGTTTATTTGTTTTATATCCTAGAAAATCTTCTTGATCTGAAATAGCTTTACAAAGATTTACCATCAAAGTAGTTTTACCAGATGACTCATCACCAGAAATGATATTTATTGTTTTTTCTTTTATGATATGATCCCAAATCCATAGATCTTCTTTATCTTCTTCGTTCAATATTTCTTTTACAGTTTTAATATCATTCATATGTTTTACTACAAAGAAACATAACTTTTAATGCTAAAATTTAATTAGATAAAAGTTGTCTCTTTTATCTGCAATGATGGATCACTTTTTTCTTGGCGGAACTGAGGGATCCATTTTTAATTTGCTGATTTTGTTTAACTCCTTTCTATTAATATGTTCTACATCTATTGTTTGGTAATTCTTCATTGTTGTTGATATATCTTCATGTCCCATTAGATACATTTGTTCTCTACTGGTAAGATTCATTATTTTTATTGAATACTCATGACGACATATTCTAGATGTTAAATCATCTGGTATTTCTAATTTCATTTCTTTAGCGGTCTTTGCCATTCTTCTTCGAATACTATCCCATAATTGACGATAACTATTGTTTGATAAAGGATTGCCATTAACCATTTTTAGAAGAAATTCATCTTCATGCATTCCTTCTATTATTTCTTTAAAGAATTCAACATCTTCTTCTAGTATTGGAATTTTTCTTTTACCCGCAAGGGACTTAGTACTTTTTAGCTTTGGAATATTAGTTGTATAATCCATCGCGTGTTCAATACTAATGGTTTTATTCTCTAGATTAATATTCTTTTTCTTTAAAGCTGCAGCTTCCTCTTTTCTTAACCCATAATCAAGAAATAACTTTAATAATAATTCTTGTCTATGATTCCAGATTGTATTGCTAATTACAATTTTCTCGTTTTTAGTTAATCCTCTTTTTGACTTTTCTTTAGTTTTGTTTTTTGGACGTTCAACTAATTCCATAGGATTGTATAAGATAATCTTTTTAGTTCTTGCATATTTAAATATTTGATTTAGACACATATATACCTTTTCAGCAATATTGGTCTTATCAACAAGTGGATCCATTATTTTTTTAATATCACACTCATCTATTAGACCAATTGGTTTATTATCTAAAACTTCAATCTTTCTAAAACAGTCTACCTCATACATTTTTCTTGTCGCTGCTCGTTTTGGCGACTTAGCTCTATACCACTTCTTTCTAACTTCTCCAAAACTATCAGAACTTGGAACATAATCTTCATAATTATCTTTATATTTAATTTTTTCTCTCCACATTTTCTCTTCTGCAAGTTCTGGCGTTTGACCATAGAAATGTTTTTTGGTATTACCTATCTTAGCAGTGATTTCATATAATCCATCTTTCCTTTTCTTAGCTGGCATATTACTTCTTTTCCTTATTCAATTGGTAATACTCATTAAATGCCCATTCAGGACAAGAACCTTCTACAGGCATCCTTTTTGGATCAATACCAAAATGCTCATTAACTTGTTTTACAAGTCTGCAAGCTGTCGATTTGCTAACTTCTAATTCTTTAGCAATCGTTTTAACTCTTAAAATTTTTTCCATTTAATTAAATCCCTTTCTAGCATATCTTTTATGCATTACCACCTTTCTTGGTGGTTATATTTCAAATATACCGCCTTTGTTGGTGGTTGTCAATATGTTTCTTACATTATTGGTGGTTGTGTTATATAATTTAGTTATGGCAAACAACAATAAAAGATCATTCTATGTAAATGGAGAACTATTAAGAAAAATCATCGAATCCAAAGGATTAACTCAAGCTGATGTTTATAAAGCGATAAATATTGGTGAAAACACAATTTACAGAGTTATAAAATTTAGCCGAATGGAAAGCAAAGATGATTTTAATAGTATGTGTAAATATCTAAATATTGATCCAAACATTTTATTACGAAAGGATTACTTATCAAGTATTCCTGAGCTAAAAAACACTAAAAAAGACATTAGTAATCTTGATTTAGAAAAAATTGAAAATTATATTAATCCCTACCCCAATGGTAAAGGATTCCATAGTTTTGGTTCTACAACATTCACAGACAGTTATATTGAACGTTTCTTTAATAACTCTCCAGGAAGTGAGATGTTATCTAAAGAACAAAAGGAAATGTTCTTTAAGAAAATTATAGATACTAGAGAAAAATTTGTTGGTTTATACTTTGAATATTTTGATGTTGCAGATGATGAAGAACGTGAGATTGGTTTTGAAAAAATGTTTGAAGAGTGGTTTCAAAGAAATATTACTGATAAAGATTTAAAGGATTAATTTTTACTATCACAAAAACATTTATTTTATGAATATTAAAAAGTTCTTCTTATAAACTATTAAGAGGAACTTTTTTACATGAATAAAATCAATTTATATAATTCTAGTTAATATCTAAAATATAGCTAACTATGTCATCTACTAATTTACTCGAATCAACATTATTTTCTATAACATCACAATCCTCAAATAAATTATCCTTTGCGTCATCTAATGTTTCGGCATATTCAATAACATAGCCACCTAAACCTTCTACTAAAGTTATTCTATAATAATTATCGTTTACTTTTATTACATCAGTACCATCAATATTAATTACTTCTGCGTTTAGTTTTTCTGCAATTATACAAATATCCTTTTTTTCTAACGTTGCCATCTATTAAACCTTCTTTCCATTTAAATCATATCTGTGTGTGCCGTTTTTTTCCATTAGAAATTTTATAATAAGCTTTACCGTCGTGGTGTCCTCCTTTAAGATGATATTGAAACAACCCATCTCTGTTGGCAGACCTTTTTCTTTTATAATTTTCCTATAATAAAAATGTGTTGAATTGACAACGCCACATAGTATTTAATTTTTTGGTAAGAATGATACATTCAATGTCATATCCAACCCTTCAGCAAGTCTCTGTAATAACTTTATAGAAGGATTTCTAGTACCATTCTCTAGTTTACTAATTTCACCTTGAGCAATGCCTGTAACTTCAGCAAGTTCCTTTTGGGTCATGTTACGTGAAAGTCTGGCATCAACCATGGCACGAATAATATTCATTTCTGGTTGAATCTCTTCATATGCTTGGGCAAATTCAGGATTCTTCATCTGTTCTTTCTTATATTGTTTTAATGTTTTCATTTGATTTTGCCTCCTTTAATTCTTTGAAGATAATCTACTCTTCTTTGTTTCGCAAGACTAATTTCCTTAGTTGGGGTCTTTTGTTGTTTTTTAACAAAGCCATTTGTTACAACTATAGTTTTTCCTATACAGAAGAAATATAATGCTCGTGTGATGTTATTTCCTTGAACAGCTCTAAGTTCAAATATTCCATCATCCAATGATTTACTATAAGGTTCTCTTAGTTGATTTCCTTTTTCTTCTAAAAGTTCCATCATAGAGATTATCTTAGCTCTCATTTTGCTATCCAAAGAATTTAGAAATTCCTCTACTGGTTTCTTTCCTTTTTCTGTTTCATAAAAAACAACTTCGAACATCATATACCTCTTACAAACATATAATATAAGATATATCTTATATTGTCAAACAAAAGATATATATGCATTTTCATCGCTTCGGCTAACATTTTGAGTTATAGATATGTAAAAATATCACAAAAATGGTCTTAAAGTCGTAGCAGCGGTCGTAATAGAAAATAGACAATATCAAATAAGTACCATAAATACTGGATTATTTACTATAACCCCTACTGACTCTTAATCAGAGGGTCTAGGGTTCGAATCCCTAGGGGATCACCATTGATCTCTAAAATGCTTAGTGTTTCAGATGTTGCATAAACACTGATAAATAGGCATTTTTTTATTATTTTAACATTAGAAATATTAGAATTTATACGAAAAGTGTGAAACACTAGATTTATCACTAAGTTATCACTAAGTAGACAATTCTATAAAAAATGTCGTTAAAGCGTCGTCAAAATCAAAACGTAATAAATCACATTTTGATATTTAATTATTACCTTGCTGACATAAAGCAATTTCTAGTAATTCCGCAACCGACTCTTTATTTCTAAGTCTAATTAGATTGTCATATATATCTTCTTTTCCTAAAAGATTAGCTCCGCCATGCCACAATAGTTCATCATCAAATATTGCAAAGCATTCATTAGTTTCTTCTTTTAATATAACGTTGATTCCATTTGATTTTAGCTTACTTATTAATTCGTAAGATATGTCTGCATCTAAAGATAACGAATTATCAGGATCGTTAGTAATAATTGTTATTTCAACACCATATTCTTGTTTAGTTTTTACAATATCGATAAATCTTTCAATTTTATCTCTTGCTATGGTTGGGCTAGAAACAATTATTCTATTATCAGCTTCTATCAAATCTTTTTCAAAAGTTTCAATATAATTTCCAGAATCAAATATGGATTTTGCAAGTTGTTTTTCCTTGATTTGACCTTGATATATTTCATATGCAGTTTTCTTGTATGTTTTTAATCTTTTCTTATACATGTTATTAAACACAGTAACATGAGAATCTACATAATCGTAAACAAAAACCTTTTCTTTTCCTTCGTATGTTCTGTCAATTCTACCAACAAATTGTTCAACTCTTCCAGCACTTGATATTGGAGACGCTAATATTAAAGTATCTAGTTTTGGAAGATTAAATCCTTCACCAATTTTTTGACCAGTAGCAATTAAAATAAGTGTTTCATCTTTTGCAACTTTGTTTAATTCTTCTCTAATTATCCTATTTTCTTTATCGGTATTCTCGCCATACAAAATATAAACATGATCTGCTTTTTCAATTAATTCTTCATACAATAACTCTGCATGCTTTTTATATTTTGTTAGTATAACAGGACTTAGTCCGATAGAAATACATTCTATTACATCAAAAACAATCTGTTGGTTTCTAAGTTTATTAAAACAAACCATATTGTAAGCCTCATTAATATCTTCCTTATTTTCCCTAATATCTACTACTCTAGTAAATCTAGGAATTAAGTAATGTTTGATACCTGAATCTTCTGCTTTTTGTTTTGCGGTATATGTGTGTCTGATGGGACCAATCATCATATATATTATTTTGTCTAAATTATCACTTCTCTTTAAAGTTGCTGAAACACCATATACATATTTTGACTTAACCCTTTTCAATACTTCTACATATGAATTTGATGCGCTATGATGGCATTCATCGATTATTATCATTCCGTATTTATTAATAATTTCATCTATGTTTTCTTTATTACATAAAGAACCAATCATTGCTATATCAATTATTCCTGTTAGAGTATTTTTGCTGCCATGCAAAACACCGATATTGCTTTCTCTTTTCTTTATTATTCCTGTTTTAGTTACATATTCAGGGCTCTTCTCTCTTATATTTAGAAACTTGTTTAATTCATCTATCCACTGATTTATCAATTCCTTATTTTGTAGAATTATTAAAGTACTAACTTTCCTTTTAGATATAAAATAACTGCATAGCACCGTTTTCCCAAAACCAGTAGCAGCATTTAATATGCCATTATCATAATTAAACATTTCATCTGCAGCAAAATTTTGTTTTATCTTTAGATCACCCTGAAATTCAACCCTAATTGGCCTCCCCGTTTCGCGCTTATCCTCAATTTCGTAATCTAATTTACCTTTTTCGCATTCTTCGATGATTTTTTCTTTTAGACCTCGAGGTATTTTTATATAACCATTTTCATCTTTTCCTAAATAAATAGAACTAAAATTATAATAATTTGAGTATCCAAGTTTTTTATTTTTATAGAAAATCGGATTATCTATAGCAGCTAAACATCTTATCTGGTTTTGAAGTCGAGGCATAATATTCAATGTATCTACATAGATACCATCTGCCAAAACAATATGCAGTTTTCCAATAACATCTTCTTTAATAAATCTTTCATTTTTCTTCCAAGGTTTAACTCTTTCCGCTAACGAAAAGTCAACTAACAATCCTTTTTCTTCTGCTAATTCTGCTTGCCATTTGGTCATATATGTCTGCACATCACTTAGTTTTAATTTTTTTGTCTTGTTGAACAATATATCCCATTGATCTGGATACGCATTCCAATTCTCATCTACAAATACACTATTCCCCTTTTTAACTGCATCACCTTGCAAAGGTAAAGCAACTAGATTTCCAATACTATTTGAAAAATCTTGGGCAGGATACAATCTGTCATAATAATCAAAGGATGTAACATTTATTGATAATAGACCTTTATCTAACAATAAAAATGCAAAGTTTCTAGCTAGGGATGCCTGTATTGGCTGTGCAAAAAATATCCATATATGAGCACCTTTGCCAGACCTAGATCGTTCAACAAGTGGTGTAATACCATTCAATAAACATATCTTTCTTAAAGCATCTACTTCAGTTTTCCATTTATGATTTGTATTTGCAAAATCATTTTCTTCGTTTCCTTTTTCATGATTATCAAAATCAAAAACAATTAATCTACAAGTACCGTCTTCATGTAAAGGGTATATACCTATAACATCAGTCCCATCATTCTTTGTACCTTTTAAATGTTTAATTAGTTTGTTACCATCTATTCTTGTCCATTTTCTATGTTCACACTTATCACAAGGAAATCTTGAATCGTTTTGTTTGGGACATATTATATTCCATCTATTATCACATTGTGTATAATATGAACCATTTTTTGATCTTTTTGCAAATACGTCCAATCTTCCATAAAACATACCAAAAAATCTTCTTACAAGATCTTCATTTATTTCTCTTTCGATTATTCTATCCGCCTGGTCTAAATCATATTCATCATTGACAAAATCTTCTTGAAAAATATCAGTTTCTTCAAATGAAATATTTGCTTGTTTAAGTAATTTCTTTAAGCTTTCATTTTCTTTTTCTAGATTTCTATATAGCTTTCTTAATTTATCTAAATCGTATTTCTCGATATTCATCATTATAAATAGCTTATATTAATCGATAAACATTGTCATATAGCATGGTAAATATATTTTATTATCTTCAACTTTTAAGTTTTTAGTGTGAATAATAAAACATTTGTCAATTCTTTTTTTATATTTATTTTGAAAACGTTCTAACGAAGTAATTTTATATTTTTTGCTTGACTTAACTTCTATTGGATATATTTTAGTGTTAAGTTTATCATCATTAGAAATGATAAAATCTATTTCTATATCATTTCTCTTTTTTTCTTCATTGTAGTGATTATAAAAAAACAATCTATGGCCATTTGCGACTAACATTTGAGCTATAACATTTTCATATAACATACCTTCATTAATAGATAATTTATCGTTAAGTATTTGATTGTAGATACCATCATTCATCAATTGTTTTTCATCAAATGCATGTGATACTAGTAGACCAGTGTCAAGAAAAAAACATTTAACATATGTTCTGTCCTCATTGATTGATAGACCAACATTAGGATCATTTGTATTGAAACATTCATTACAAATCATTGAATCTTCTAACCAAAAAAACGCATCTGATAAATCATCGTTGCTAAGTCCTTTGCCAACTTTGTTGTATATAACTCTTTTTTCGTGTTTAGATAAAAAACCAGGAATTTGATCAAATATTATTGAGACCTTTTCTCTATAATGAGCTTTAATCTTTTTTATGTCGTCTCTGTACAGGTTTAATATGTCTCTCTTTTCATCATCAGTTTCTTTAAAACTTTGATTGTTTTCGACAAATAAAGAAACAGCTTTGGGCATACCACCTATAAGCATGTATTTTTTAAATAACAACATAGCTTTGTTGTGTATTCCCTTCTCAACTTCCTTTTTATTATCAAAGCATTCCTTTAAATAGTTATACAATTGTGTTTGATCTAATGCCCATAAAAACTCTTCGAAATCCATTGGATACATCTTTATTTTTCTCTCTTCAGAAGGTATTACAATATCTTTAACATTTTCTTTGATAGAAATAAGAGAACCGGTTTCTATGTAGTCATATCTACCATCCTTCACCAAATGTTTGATTGCTTGTCTAGCGATAGGAAACGATTGAACTTCATCAAAGATTATGAGAGATTCCCTATTATATAGTTGTATTCCAAATGCTGCTTGTATTAGCATAAACAAAGTATCTAAATCATTAATATGTTCTTTAAAATAATTCTTTATAGTATCATTGGTTATCGAAAAATCTATAAGAATATAACTCTTATATTCGTTTTTACCAAATTCCTCAACGATTGTACTTTTCCCAATTCGTCTAGCTCCTTCCACCAAAAGAGCCTTGCCTCCATTTGAATTAAATTTCCAATCTAATAACCTGCTATAAATTTTTCTCTTAAAAGTCATACGTTATACCATAATACGTAATATTTTATACTTTAATAAACACATATTACGCACATATATTTTATAATAAAATCTCCATAATACGCAATATATAAAAATAATGATGCACAGTAAATAATTTCAAAAAGGTTTCGCTTATATACGCATTCATTAATTATTCAAATGTAAAAACATTTTTGCATAAATGTTTATAATGGGTCAAAACTGTCGTCAAAAAAACATACATACTCTCTAAAACACGCATAACTAATGGATTATTTTACATATACCCTACTGACTCTTAATCAGAGGGTCTGGGGTTCGAGCCCCCAGGGAATCACCATTGACTGTTATATAGCCCGCAAGGGCTTTTTTGTTTCTTGTGTTTCAAAATTCATTATTTAAAGGATTATTTGAATTTCATCTTTTAACGAAACTAAAACTAACGAATAAAATAACAGAAACACAAGAAACTCAAAAAACAGTATTATTTGTAGTTTTTGGTCGTAGTAGTGGTCGTAATAGAATTAAAATTTTGTCATTTTTGGCAAAATGGTCGTAAAAAATTCTCTGTACTTGTTTGGATCTCATCCTTACATCCTTACATCACATACTTGAATTATTCAGGAAATGTGATAGTATTAAGTTGTAAAAGATATGTTGGCCTTGCTGTCGGCATATCTTTTTTATTTTTTCTTCCAAACAAACAATAGTTTGTTGTTCTTTACAACAGCAATCAATTTAATCCAATCGTGCGTTATAAAATATTCTTTTACATTAGCCTTAACTATCTCTTCGTTAAATGGATGATTGCTTACATCAACAAGCACATTAGCAGATTGGCCATTTGCTTGTTTAATTCTTTTAGTTAAGCCATCTTTTCTAACACTACCTACTTTTTTTATTTCAATTGTATTGCCATCAATCAAATCACATTTGCCATAAATTCTTAAATCTGCTGATTTAATATGCTGAGGGAATTTTATCGATGGTTGAAATGTACATTTTCCCCAAATATTGTTTTTAAACCAATTAGCACACGAAATATCTTCATTAACTTCAAAGTTCAAGATGCTATTTGTAGCATCATATCTATTGTTATCAAAAGATATAACAAAGTCTGAAAAACTTATATTCCCTTTCCCTGGCTTGGCATTTTCAATCCATATATTAGTTATATCTACAAAATTAACATCTTTCATATACCCAAAATTATACTATGTTCCAATGGTTATTTTTCTATAAAAATTAATATTAAAGTATTAATACTTTAATATAATTCGTAGTAATGGTCGTAGTAAAAAATGAGTGCCCTTAAATAAGTATCATAAATACTGAATTATTTACTATAACCCCTACTGACTCTTAATCAGAGGATCGTGGGCTTGAAGCCCCCCCAGGGAATCACCATTGACTGTTATATAGCCCGCAAGGGCTTTTTTGTTTCTTGTGTTTCAAAACACTAATAAATAAAGGGTTTTACACATAATAGAATAAATAACACAACAGCGATGTAATGATATACATCTCTGTTTTTATCTTGTCATTATCGAATCATGAAACAAAGGAAAGAAAGTATAACCCTGATTTCTTAATCCCTCAATAATTTCTGGTAAAGCCAATAATGTATTATGTGAATAGTCATGCATTAAGACAACCAATATCTTTCTATCACCAGTATTATATAAAACATTATCTCTAAAACTCTCAACCGATAATACTGCACCACCATCTCCAGTAGCACTATTCCAATCCACATAGTTATAACCTATCTTATGTATTTCATCTATCAATGCATATTTAAGACTTGAAGTATTACTACCACCAGGAAAACGCATCACATCAGTAATATAACCATATCTATTTTCAATAAAATTTCTATTCAAGATCAGATCATACATAAACGCATCGACCGAACTATAAATACCATTCTCCCCCAATTTATGAGTAGCTGTATGATTACCTAATGTATGACCAGAATTAATAATTCTGCGATATGTCTGATCATATGCATAATCTACATTACTATAACCATTCTCATACCCCTTCATCAGATAAAAGAAAGTTGCGGGTACCCCATATTCATCCAACACATCTAAAAATGAAGAACTCAAAAGATAAGGACCATCATCAAAAGTAAGATATGCGATCTTCATATCACTTTCACCATTCATAATCTTATTCTCTAAATCTGAAATAACTAAAAAATATTCTTTCTTTAATTTCTCAGCCTCTTCCTTATTATTTAAATATTGATTATATAAATATTCCCTATCTTCAATATCTTTATTTATTTCATCTATTCTCTTATCAATATCATCATTATCAATTCTAGAAACACTACAAAGTGATTTAAGTTTAATATTCTCCTTATTCAAATAAAAACGACCTATTAGAAAACCAATAGTTAAAACACCCAATAAAACAAAAGTAAAAATAAACTTTACTCTATACTTTCTTTTAGGTCCTTTAACTTCTTTTTCCATAATTCAAACAATGAAACATCATTCTCTTGTCTATATAATTCAATCTTTGTATCAAGATCTAATAACTTATTATTCAAATCATCATAAAGATCTCTTTTTTCATCATATTCACTTCTTAATGACTTTAATTCTTCATTTAATTCTCTATTCTCTACATAAGAAAAATAAGTTGTAATACCACAATATGCTGTTAAGGAACACATAAACACTATTATTAATATTCTAATCAACTTATTCATCAATTTAATTATAACAATCTAATGCATAGCATCTTGAAAATATTGTATTTTATGGTATTATTTATTTAGTAAAAAGGTTCGTGGCCCTTGTGCTGGCTGCGGACCTTTTTCTTTTATATTTTTTGCCAAACAAATAGTAGATTATTATTCTTTTTAACAGCTACAAGTCTTATCCAATCGTGGCTTATAAAATATCTATTCAATTCATGTTTAATATCATTCAAATTATATGGATAACTAGACACATCTAATAACACATTAGATGATTGTCCTTTTGCTTGTTTTAATCTATATATAATTCCATCTTTTCTTGAAGAAGTTAAAGTTTTTATTTCTATCGTTTTTTCTTCCACCAGATTACATTTGCCAAATAGTCTTATATCTGCACTTCTTTTTCCTTGCGGAGAATCTATTGATGGTTGAAATCTACAATTGCCCCAAACATTGTTTTTGAACCATGTTCCTACTAGATAATCATCATCTACATTAACAGATAAAACGCTATTTAAAAAATCAAATCTTTCACCTTCTTGTGTTATTACATAATTTAAAAAATGAATATTCCCTTTCTTAGGCTTAGCTTGCTTTATCCATTTTTCTGTAACATCAATATAATCACTCATGTATAAAAATTATAACTTATAAAATGTGTAATTATTCTGATAAATTACTGCTAAATAATCATTATTTTTTAATGAAAGTCGTAGTATGTAATTGATTGAATTTGTAGCAGATTTAGACTATTTTTTCGTCCATTATGAATTACATTCCGTTTTGGCCAAATTATCATTAAAAATATCATTAGGAAACTATATACATATTCCTTCTATACTCATAAAATACACTTAATTATAGGAGAATATCAATTAATAGGAGAAAGTTAAAAACTATCAAATATAATCCACAAATAAAAACACATCTATTAAGATGTGTAATTACTCTGACATATTATTTTTCTATCAAAATGGTGGCCAATATCTTAAGACATGTTTTATCCAAGCAGCATCCATTTCATTAATAAACTGTTCTACAGTAACATCTTCGTGTCCTGCTTCAACTAGTTCACTATGAATCTCTGCCCAATTGGCTCTTATTCTTTCTTTTTCTAATGGAATTGTGCTATTTCTGGCCATAGCATCATCAACATAAAGCCAAGCAATCTGATAAAGATTATATCCTTTATCTTTGACAATATAAGCACCACCACTTACCTTTTCAAGTTCTTCACTATCTAGCAATCTATCTTCATTCATGCCTATAGTCTCCTTTTCATGTATTGATATATTTGTTTATATCAAATCCCAAACTCTTCTAATATACTCTTCTAATTCTTGAGCAGTTACTCCCACAAGTTTGCCACTTTCATCTGCTTTGTGTGCAATCTCAAAAATTAAATCCATATCATCTAGAGTATAACCAGATGCTTTCGCAATTTTTATTGCTGCAAGCACACCTAGTTCTTGAAGCATATTCATAGCTCCGCCACTAACATCATTTAATTGCTCGTCACTTACTTTTTTGTTGTTTTCATCATAATTCATATAAAGTCCTCTTTTCTTTGTATAAATACAAATTTGCTTTATTATTTATACGCTTGTTTCTTTTATTATGGCACAAATATTTTTTATATTTGTGATTTTTTTAAGATTATTAGATATAAAAAGAACTTAGCCTTACTAAGTTCCTTATTTCTAATCTAATTTATAACTCACTAATTATACTATTTCAATTCTTTTAAATGGCTTTACATCTTTAACAGCATCTTTAGCTGTAATAATGCATTCATCATTATCTAAATCTATTAAGATATATTTATCATTACCCATGCCTAATTGTTTCATATAACTTAATTGTCTAAAGCCATGTCTTGATTGCATTCTTTCCCATAATGCTTTTTTATCATTATCAGTTAATGCATGAATTAAATCTACGCATGCTGTATCAAGAGCACAGATATCTGTAGAAGATAAGATACCTACATTAGGAGTTACAACTGGTTCAGCTGCCAAACCTTCACAATCACAAGAAACTGACATATTTCTCATGACATTGACATAAGTAACATTCTTTCCAAAATAATCAATTGTTGCCTTAGTTGATTCAGATATCTTTTCCATTAATTCTTCTTCATCAACTGACCATTGACCTTCACCTTCTCTAGAATGAATCATCTTCTTACCAATATGAGCATCAGCACATCCAATACCAATATTCTTATTAGATCCACCAAAACCACCCATTGTATGTCCTTTAAAATGTGTCAAAGTAAACATTGAATCATAGTTAACTAAATTTTTACCAACAGTCATATGATCAAACCAATTACCATTTTTAACTGGTAAATCTAAAGTTCCTTCAGCATCAATAATATCTACAGGGCAAAATGTCCAACCATTAACTTTTAAAGTTTCTAAATGTTTTTCTGTAGTATCACGATCACCTTCATAATATGTATTAGTTTCAATGATTGTTGCATCCTTTAAAGAATCACAAGTTTCAAAAACTTCTTTTACCCAAGAAGCAGGAGTAAAATTAGGCCCATTTTTTTCACCTGTATGAAGTTTAACTGCAACTTTACCTACTATATTTCCACAAACTTTTTCATAAGCTTTTTTTATTCCTGCAGCAGAAACATCTCTTGTAAAATAAACGATTGATTCATTACCAACACGTTTTTCATATGGCACATAAACATTTCCATCTTTAATATTATTTGTCATATCAGAGTTCTCCTTATGTTATTTATTTTATCATTAATTTTAACTATGTATTTAATAAAGGTATAATTTAATTAGTGAATACTAATCACTATGAAGGATAAAGTTATGAAGGAAAATATGAAAAAGATATGTTCGCTATTATTAGTATTAACAATAGTATTAAGTTCAATCTTGTTTGTAGGCTGTTCAAAAAGTAAAGATGAAGAGCCCGAACAAGAAGAAGTAGTTCCTGAACAAGATCAACAGGAAGAAGAAACCACTCCTGAAGTAGAACCTGAAGATACTATTGAGCTTGGCAGCAATCCTTTAACTGGATTAAAAATGAATGAGTCAGCTGAAGGAAAACGTCCTGTAGCTATCATGGTGGAAAATTCACCATATGCTAGACCACAATGGGGAATGGATGATCCAAATTATGCTCCTGATATAATTCTTGAAACTGAAGTTGAATCAGGTATTACTAGAACAATGTGGCTATTTGCCGATTATAGTGCTCTACCTGAAATTGTAGGACCTATAAGAAGTGCAAGACCTCCTTTTGTGAAGTTCTCTGAATTATTTGATTCAATTTATGTACATTGGGGACAATCTGAATCTTTAGCTAATTATGTAGGTGCAGATGATGTTATAGCTAGAGATGGTGTAAATAATATTAATCAAATGGCATATAAAGCAAGAGTAAAACTATTTGATAGAAGTAATGAAAGAGATGTTGATTTAGAACATACAGGCATACTATATGGTAAAAATCTACCTGAAGCAATTGAACAGTATGGTTATCGTACTAATATTGATACAAAATCATTCTCTAACTTAGAATTTAATAATTCTTTAGAAAAGATGTCTGATACTACATGTAACGAATTAGAAGTTAAAATATCTTCAGTTAGCTGGATTAAGAAATGGTCATATTCTGAAGATGATCATATGTATCATACAAATGATTATAAAAACAATCTCACTAGACAAAATATCTTAGTGCTATATGATACAACAGAATATATTACTAAACCTGCTGCAACTTTCTCTTATTGTAACTACTTATTACAAGGTGGTGAAGGAAAGCTTGCAAGTCAAGGAACAATCAAAGATATTAAATGGTCAATAGAAGCTGGTAAATTAGTTTTAAAAGATACTAGTGGTAATAAAGTAAAACTAAATCCTGGTAAAACATGGATTGGTTGGATATCTAACAACTATAATGGTAAAGTAACATTTAAATAGGACTATCAGATGATAGTCCTATTTATTTATCTTTTAAGTATTATTCTGATTCTTTTTCTTAATTAAATCAGGAATAAAATATAATCCTGCACCCATAAATAAAGAAATTAGTGCTGTAAATCTATCACCCTCACTTAAAAATTGTAATGCCACAACACAAAATGCTAGACCTAGTACTTTTGTTAATACTGTGATTGTTGTTGAAAAAATATTTTTAATTTTATCCATATATTTATTATAATAGTTTTTCTTGATTAGATTTAATTAAAATGTTTAAATACTATAGGAAGAAGGTTAGATTATGCAAGATTTTAATTACCATACACATACTTATAGATGTGGACATGCTTCAGGAAGTGATGAAGAATATATCTTAGCTGCTATTAAAGCAGGTTATAAAACTTTAGGCTTTGCTGATCATGCACCATATAAAGATTATCCTTTACCTAGTTCTCATATGGATATATCTATGTTTGATGAATATGTTGATTCTATAAGTATCTTAAAAGAAAAATATAAAGATCAAATAGATATCAAAGTAGGTTTAGAATCAGAATATTATAAAGCTAATCATGATGAAAGAGTTATGCTACATGATAGATTAGATTATTTAATACTTGGTCAACACTTCTTAGATCCTGAGCCAAGTGTATCTTTCTTTAAAAATAATAGTGAAGAAGAAATATTAGAATATGGAAGATTAGTATGTGAAGCATTAGATACAGGTTTATTTATGTATTTAGCTCATCCTGATGTATTTATGTCTAAACAAGAAAACTTCACAAAAGCATGTGTAGATGTAGCTAGAATGATAGCTAGTAAATGTGTAGACTTAGATATACCAGTAGAATTAAATGTTCATAATGTTAGAAAAGGTAAACATTTAATTAGTAATAAAGAAGAATATTTTTATCCTAATAAATCTTTTTGGACAATAATGAGCGAATATCCTATTAAGGTATTATTAGGTGTAGATGCACATAAACCTGAAGATTTATTAGATTTTGATGCTATAGAAAAATCACTTAACGAAGTAAGTGATTTAAATCTTAATTTTATTACAAAACCATTAATATAATGGTTTTTTTAAAACATTATCATTAAATAAGATATAGCCATACCTACAGCCATACAAGAAAAATGAGATGTACCATCAATTCCTGGTAACATAGACATTATTAGTAAAGAGCTTATAGGCCTTAATAATGAATAAATACCATTAAAACCATAAATATATAAGACAACTAGAAAATATGTTCCTAGTATGCCACAAATTGCTCCAGAAGCACCTAAAGACATAGTGTAATCATCCCTATTATTGTGTCTAATTAATAAAGCTAAGATCTTACCTAATATCATAGATACAAAATATATTATTAGCATTCTAACACTGCCAAATACATCTTCAACAAAACTACCTATGTTTATTAAAGAAACCATATTAAAGAATATATGTAATATATCTTCATGAGCAAATGCACTAGTAATAATCCTATAATATTGTTTTCTATTAAAAACCATATGATAAGAACTAGCTAAGTCTTCAGAATCTAATTTATTTGTCTTAATTAATATAAATACAATTACATTAATAATGACTAGTATATATGTAAACATATAAATATTATATTAAATAATCCTATATTATAAAACTACTCTAAACCTATTGCCTTTCTTAAATCAGAATTCATTTTTGTTTGATAACCTTTTCCTAACATTTTATATTTTTCAATAACATCAACATCTAATCTAATAGTAATGGTCTTCTTTTTTGGTTTATACCATTCTGGATGAAGGTCTTTAGCTCTTTTAAATTGAGCTAACTGTTCATCAGTTGAAGGTGGACATTCAGGATCAGAAAAATCTTCCTTGAAGTTTTTGATTGCTTCAATTTCTTCCTTACTTATTTTAATCTTCTTAAGCTCTTCTGATGATATTCTCTTGATCATAGTATCTTTCAATCTCCTTTCTTGTGCCTTTTCTGGCTGATATTATTCTAGTTATTTCTGGACTGATAAACAGACATGTTACAAATAATACAATCTCATTTTTAAACAAACAGATAACATTATATCTATCTTCAAACAATGTTGAATGAATTAAATCATACTCTTCTAGTCTATTCTCATCTTCTAAAGCTATTGCAGCTTGAGTAAAACTTATTCCGTGTTTCTTTAGATTCGTTGAATCTTTGACAGTATCCCATATATAATCCATTAATCATATATATTATTATATATCGTAAATATATAGTTGTAAATACATATATATATTTACTTATTATATCATAGCTTTCCTCCTTCACTTCTTTATTAACCAGAAAGCACAAAATTCCTAACTTTTACATTAAAAAAAATGAGTTTTACCTCATTTCTACTCATTATGTTTTTAAATTGTTTATTAATTATTATCAAGAATAAATTCTACAAATTCTCTTGCTTTTGATAAAGGATGATTAGGAAATAAATCATCATAAATCTCGTCTTCTGAAAGATTCATCAAAAAACCTTCTTTATATGTGGAATCATATGGGTCTGAAGCCCAACCATCATACGGATCCTCTAAGTCAGGATATTTTTGCAAAAACATCATATATATAGTGTTATCTCTTGCTCCGGTTATTCCTCTTTCAGTAAAAGAGGAATTAATGAAATAAATATCATTACCAAGCTTAATATTTATATTCATAAGATATCCATTTCCAAAAACAGGATTATCTTCTGTTCCTAAGCTATGCTTCATTATAAAGTAAACATATTTATTACCATTCTTAGTTAATCCATTATTAACTTCAATAATCCCATAATTATCAGGCATATCGTTATGCCAATTATCAATTATTACTTGTGGGTTATCAAAATTCATTGCGACTTGTTCAGGAACTATACATTTTAAGATTATCGCATCGAATTCTTCTGTTCTAATTCCATACGTTTCCCCATCTTTAGTAGGAAAACCCATTTCCGGAAACACTTCATTAATTAATTGATATCCATTTGGTATTAGTAATTTACTCATTTTGCAATCCTTTCTATTCTGTTAAAATTAATTTCATTGTTTAAGTTTTGATATAACGTTTCCTAATTTGTCATTAATAACAAACTCTGCCTTGTCATCGTAATGTGTGGGTGTTTCAAAAAATACAATATTATCTGATTTCTTGATTAATTTCTGTAATAACTCGATATTATTCATATTATTTATTCGTTTTGCATTTGTTTCTTGGCTAATTCGTAATCTTCTATTGAATCAGCAGTTAAATAACATCCCATGTTATGTGCATTGTCAAGATATTCATAAGCTTTATATGGATCTTTTTCAATACCATATCCATACAAGAAACATTTGCCTATTCTACACAGCGCAAACGCTCTAGAAGATTCGTCATTTGTTATTACTCTTGGATACTCATAAGAAACATTTAGTGCTTCTTGATATTTCTCTAGTGCTTTTGAATAATCCTTCTCTACATGCCACCCATTTAGATAACAGTCTCCAATTCCAATGATGTTATCAATCATCTTAGAAACTTCGGTTCCTCTAATTAGGTAACCATATCCTTTTTCAGGATTAAAATCTGTTCCCTTTCCTTCGCAATTCATCTTTCCAAGAACATTGCATAGAATTGGTTCAAAATCATTGTAATCATGAAGATCTTCTCTATTTATTAATTCATCATATAATTCATATTCTTTTTCATACTCACCTATCGAACTATATATAATTGCCAAAAAGTATCTTGAAATAAAAGGTTCGTAGTCATGCTTAATACATTCTTTAAAACATTCAATTCCTAATAAAATATTTGGATCGTCTTTATCTAGGAATGATGCTTCTTGGCCAAAGTGAAATAAATCTTCCAAATCTCCAATTGATTGCAGCTTTTCTTTAATATTATCCATTATACTTTCTCCTCCTTTTAGTCTTTGATATAAATTTCGACATCAACGCGTGCATGATAACCATTATGATCAGACTTGTCTAAATAATTGATATATGGTTTTCTAATGTTTTTAACTTTTGCATATAAACATTTGCCTGCATCCATCAATTTTGCTGGGATTAATGTATCTAGCGAAGGAATATAGCCTAACTTTGTACCATCGCTAGTTTTAATTACCACTGCATCAGAATTATTGTTATTAGGTTCTCTAAATAATTGCAATTGTTCGTTTGTCTCTAATTCGTAAACAAGATCATCAAATTCATCCATCTTATTAGGTTCTTTTGATATGAATGTAATGAATAATAATGTATCTTTTTGAAATGGTTTTGAAATATCTAAATCATTATGCTCTGAATGTTTTAATTCAATGATAGGATTACTTTCAACTTTAACTAACTTGCCCATTTTCTAGCCTCCTTCTCATTGTATTGGTTAATAAGATTATTAATTCTTTCATTAATAACTTGTTTAGAATCTTCATATTTACTTAATTGTTCTTTAAAAGCCTCTCTTCTTTTTATTATTTCTTTCTTATTCTTAAGAAGATCTTTAACTGTGTATGGAAATTCTGACTTTACATTTTCAATTTCAACATCAATATCTTCAATACTCTTTTCTAGATTATCTTTAATATCTTCGTAATCATAATATGTAAGTTCAGAATCAAATTCTTCATTCTCAATTAATCTATAAATTAATCTAATAGTTTTTAAGTCGCCATGTTTATATGCTGTAACAGCATTGAAAAATAGCTTCTTAAATTCTTCAGATAAATTAGGATTCATATCTGGATGAATTCTTTTTACAATATATCTATATAATTTCTTCAATTCTGAAGATTCTTCATCGCAAAGATAACGACAACCATTTCTGTAAATTGCCTCATTTAATTCTTCAAGTTTTTTATTGATTTCTTCCATATATTTTTCAAATTCTTTATCTAATTGCTTGTCGATAGAATCTAAATCTATGGTTTCTTGTCTATTTAATTTAGTTTGAATCATTTCCAATTTTCTTTTACATCTTAGATATGTACACTCTGCTTTGAAAACTTTAAATTCAAGATCTCCAAGTTCCAACATATAATTCATCTCAATGTCTTTGCATATTACAAACCTAAGTTCATCAAGTTTAAGGATCATTACTGATAATTCTGTTTTTAAGATATCTACTTCTTGTTTAATCTTTTCATATTCCGGTGAAACAATAATACTATTCATTTATCTTTCCTCCTTACTATTACTTACATTTGTAATTGGTTCTTCTTTTAATTCCCAGTTAATTTTTTTTAATCTTTTCATACTTTACCTCCATTTCACTGAGAGCTTATACTGGGAAACTACACTATTACTTTAATCAACAGCCTGTACGAAAAAAACGACACCTTAATGAAGTGAATTATTATATTATTAAACCGTAGCAAGTTGCTACAAAATATATCGTATTGACCATTGATGTTTTGATCTGACCTTATTACATTCGTCATTTCAAAACAAGAAACCCTGAATTAAATCAGGGTTTTTCTTTATTCTCTATAAGTAATAAAACGATTGTGGTGCAGTTTTTAAGTCAAAGTCTTCTAAAGTCTTATATCTCCTATATTCCTTAACATCATCTAATACATATGCATTTGCAGTTTTATTTTTAGTGAAGTATGTATCAAAGCCCTCTTTTGATATACCTGAGTATTTTTTAGTTTTATTCCATATCTTCTCAAGTTTATCTGTTATAGTCCTAATTACATCTACTTCTCCAACAATATTCTTTATTGGAGCCGTGCAATAAATAATCATTTTGTCTACATTGTCTTTGGCAAGTTTAGTTCTATATTCAATTTTTTTTGCTTCCATCAAATATTTTTTTAGCATATTCCGGTTTAATAGAGATTAGTATTTTACACATTGTCATATCCTTGTATTTTAAGTATTCTATTATAATTTTGCCATAGTTTGTTGCTTCCTTACCCAAGAGTTATTAATTGTTATTTTTAATAGTATTTTTCATGGGATTTATTATAACAGTGTTAGTTTTATTTTAAAAATTATTAACCAAATTACTTTTTATTCCTTTTAATGAATTCTATCTTCAAATCCATATTCATAGCATCAGCTAATTTCTTCATAGTTTTTAAAGATGGCGAATAATCACCAGATTCAATCTTACTGATATTTGCTTGATCTATACCACTTAATCTAGATAAATCTTTCTGTGTAAGATTATTTAGAATTCTAGCTTTATGTAGTTGTACTAAAAACTCATATTCGCTTTTAAGTGAATCATATTCTTTCTTTAATGATTTATTCTTAAACAGTATTTCTTCTGATTCGTTGAATATACACAAAAATATTTACAAATCAAAAGATAGTTATTCAATCTTTGATATCATCCAATATTTCTTTAATGACGTTGCCATTCCAATCTTGTGCTAGTGTTTCTATTGTAAACTCTCTACTATAGATATTGTTTTTCTTAATAAGTTGCCATAACACGTTTAAGTATAGAATGTAACTATCATAATCTTCTATTACCAATTTAGAAGCAATGTTCAAGTACTCTTCGCTACTAATTGTTCCTGTATAAAAGGTGTTGAGATGTTTAGTAATTATTACAGCTCCTCCGATACCATATAGCATGTAATCTTTATCTGTATTAGATTCTTCAGCAATTTTAATATGAAGCAATAAGTGCTCAAGATAATTGCAATATACTAGTCTATTTGCTTTTTGATATTCAAAAGGACACTTTGAAGCAAACTCGCTAGTTGATAACATTATCGCCTTATCCTCGTCGATATGATGACAAACTAGTCCTTCTGCAGAACGGCTAACTTTTTTGTTTTTGTTTTTACACTCTTCTGTTAAAAAATAATCATGTTCGGACGGACCATATTTCTTCAATAAAGAATCAACAAGTTGTTTATATGAGTAGTTTGCTATTTTTTCATAGTATTCTTTATTAGGATTGTTTCTTCTTTTAGTACTTGGATCAATTCCTCGTTTTTTATTAATACGATCAATCTCTTCCTTTATCAATTCGTTTATTGCTTTATTATCAAGATCCATATTTTCCATAGCAGCAACAGATATGTCTGCATACTTATCAAACAATAATTGTTTTTCTTTTAATCTATTAAAGATTTTTTCATCAATTGAATTCTCACATAACAATCTATATACAAGAACATTTCTTGTTTGGCCCATTCTATAAGCTCTTGCAATCGCTTGATTTTCAATAGATGGTTTTTCTTGTGGTTCACAAATAATCACAACACTTCCTGTTTGAATATTTAGTCCAGTTCCTCCAGAAATAATTTGAGAGACTAAAACTGTGCCAGGTTTCGCATTGTCAAATTCATCAAGTATTTCTTGTCTTCTTTTTGCTGAAACAGAACCATTTATTGGTTCCAAACATCTATCACCAAGAAGTTCTTTGACTTTTCTTATTGTGTCTAAAAAGAAAGAGAATACAATAATTTTTCTTTCATCTAAAGTTGCTTCTTCAACAATCTCTTTTAGTCTTATAGCTTTTGAAGACATACTTAAATCATCAATATTCCAAGATACTCTTCTTAAAGGAACATATTTACCATCAAGAACACAATCTTCATAGATCCTTTCTTCTTCTTCAAGCATCGTGCACCATTCTTCATTCTCGATTAACTCAGGTAGTTCTGTTAAAACATCTTCTCTTTTTCTACGATAATAAACAGGTGCTATAACTTTTCGGAATTGTTCTGCATTGGACATAAATGAGATTGCTTTTGCTCTATTTGCAACCTCCGGATTTAAATCATAGAGAAGTTTTACCATTTCATCAACTTTATTTTCTAAAGGTGTTCCTGTCATATATAGAATTCTATCGGTATGCTTTGAGACAGCTAGAACATTCTTTGTGCGTTGAGCATTTTCATTCTTTATATAATGAGCTTCATCTACAATTAACATTGAAAACCTAAACATCTCATCTAACTCAAATGCTGATGTAGTTTCATAGGTTGTTACAGCAACACCACCACTGTTTATCCAGTTTTCAATCTTTTTCTTCTTATCATTTCCATGAATTTTAATTACTGATAACAAACTATGTTTTTTAATTTCTCTGCACCAATTAGTAGAAACACTTAATGGACATACAACAAGAAAATGAGTAGCTCCTGTATTCTTTAGTGAAACCATAGTCGCAATTGCTTGTATTGTTTTTCCAAGCCCCATTTCATCACCAAGTAAGACTCTTTCTTGATGTAAGATGTATTTAACGCCCCACTCTTGATAATTTCTAAGAGTGCACAAAAGTCCATCTGGAAAGAAACATTCATCTTGTATCTTTGTTGCTAGATCCTCTGGCAATCCATATCTATCATCGTTGTTTCCAAAGAATCCAGGATTAATCTTTTCTAATATTGAAAAATAATTAACAGAATCTTTCTCAAAGTCTTTCCAACAATAATCATCTTTAACATTTTCAATTTTATCGATATATCCACAAAGCTTCTTTGCTTCTTCAAAATATGCACCATCAATATTTTGTATTAGATAATCATAAGAATCTATAGCTGTTTGTTTATTATTGTCTGACATTAAAAACCATCTCATAATACCTTTTGAATGTTCAATATTTGAAATAGCATTATTTATGCTTCTACCTGTACTAGATAATATTTCTCTACACTTATCAGAAACATTTAAACTCATTTTATATTTAAAGATAGAAGATATCAGCTTAGTATTATCTATGTTTTTATCATCAATTGATATTTTGATTTTTGTACTACTAGCTATTTCATTAGCATATTCATTTACAATTTTCTTTATTTGATAAGCTGCATCTTCACTTATGCCATATATTTCAAATAACTGATATGGTCTAGCAGAAAAAACTTTATCTAAAGTATCATAACCAGAATCTTTCAAAACTTTTACTCTTAGACCTTTTTTTCTTTTTAAAATCTCATCTACAGATATATCTGACAGTATTAAAAGAACTTCTTTACTGAGTAGTTTATAAGCATTATCCTTTATATCTTTCTTTCTTGCGTCTGAATACAATGCAGCAATCTGCAATTGTTTTAAAATCTCTTTGTGTTTCTTTAGAATATTTTTGACTTCACTATCCTTAAATGGTTTCTTTTTCATAAATATACTCTTTCCGATAGTTGACTCTTTACAATAATTCTCTATTTACTAATTAATAACATCTTGCTTATAAAAACATTTTTTATTGACTAAAAAAATACTAAATAACTTTATAATGTTCTCTAGTTTAATAATTTAAGTTTATTTAATCGATTATTAATAAACATAATATGCATGTGAATGTATTCTAATTATACTAAATCACTTTTTATTAAACCAATTAGGATGTACTTCTTTAATACTATTAATTCTTTCTTTTTCTTCATTTGTTAAGGGAAATAAATCAATTATTTCTTCTAATACAATAGAAGTAATATTATTATCATTTTTTATTAGCTTACTTACGTAAGGATTCTTAATTCCGTTTTTAAAATCATATTCTTTTCTCATGGGTTTATTATAACAGTGTTAGTTTTATTTCAAAAAAATTATTAACCAAATTACTCTTTATTCCTTTTTATGAATTCTATCTTCAAATCCATATCCATAGCATCAGCTAATTTCTTCATAGTTTTTAAAGATGGCGAATAATCACCAGATTCAATCTTACTGATATTTGCTTGATTAATACCACTTAATCTAGATAAATCTTTCTGTGTAAGATTATTTATAATTCTAGCTTTATGTAGTTGTACTAAAAACTCATATTCACTTTTAAGTGAATCATATTTTTTCTTTAATGATTTATTCTTAAATAATATTTCTTTTGCGTTAGAATGAGTTATTGTTTTCATAATATTATTATATGGTATTTATACCATATTAATCAGCAGTTACTCGTAATGATAGCGGTTATTTTTCACTAATTTTCAAACATGGAAACCCAAGAATGTACTGTATTAAATGAGATGAAGCATCAATCCATCATTAATGATGATTCTTTGTATTAGTCTATAAGAATTTTATTTAACACTATTTATATAGCAAATCGTTTATTACGACATGTCACTTATTGACTTACTAAACATTAAGTTGTTTATAAACTTGAAAAAAATAGCTACGTTGATTTTGATTAAAAAATGAGTTTATATTGTCTTTAAAATTCTAAAAATGAAATTTAGTTATTTGTTACGATAAACAATCAAATGTCATGCAAGTTTTGCAACCCATGTTTCTGATAAACAACAAAAAGATTTAAACACCTAGTCAACTAGCGACTTAATGTATTCTCTCAATCTTTCGTCCTCACAATACACATAAGTACCCATCATCCCTCTAGTCAATAAAACATTATATGTGTTCCTGATAAGTTTTTCTGCAAGTTTATCTTCTGCTTTTCTGATTCCACTTGTTGAATCTGTTTTTGCATTCTCTTCTTTGTGAAAAACTATTTTCGTTCCATCGTAAGTTAAATCTTTTCCTATTATTACACCACAATAATTCATATCTAAACCTTGACAAGTGTGAATACAGCCAATTTCTTCTATCGAATTGGAATCATTTAACCACGAGTAATTATTACCATATCCTTTATATCTTAGATTCCATTTGGCTTTAAACTCGCCATTATCGAGAACAATATCGTACAAGTCACAGTCTCTATCGTTGTTTTTGCTTATCCAGTTGTAAGTATATCCAGCAACAACTCTACATTTTCCGCTTTTCTCGTCTTTTTTATAAAGATTATCCTTTTGTTTAATTGCATCTAACATTTCTTTTGCGCTATCAAAAACTTTGAAATCGTAATGTTTGTTACATTTGTAACAAGCACTTTTATCATAACCTTCATATCCTAAAAGGTTTTTAATAAAGTAGATGTATTCTTCTCCTCCAAGAACTCTAAATTGAGTTGTTAGTTCTAAATCACCACCTTCTTTCACTCTAATGTGTAATCTTTCTGCAGTTTTTTTGATAATATCAATGTTTGCATAATCATCAATTGTCACTGCTTGATCCTCATCAATGAAAAAGACAGATACTCTTGATCCTTTAATTATTCTTTCAAACATATGAGTACCTTTTTTTAAACCAACACCATTTTTGTAATCAAATATTCTGTGTGCCTCATCTATTAATACGCAATCAAATTCATTCTCTCCACTATCTTTAAAAATAGTTGGATATTTAAATAGATTTTTAATCACTTTTTTCTTAAAATCATTTTGTATTAGTTCTTGAGTATATAATACTTTCGGAGCAGAATTCACCGCTAGATAGATTGCGTTCTTTCTGTCTCCATCTTTTCCTGAAATTAGTCTTCCTAATGCGTTTAATGCTACTACAGATTTTCCTGTACCAGGGCCACCTTTGATTATTATGACTCTTTTTTCATTATAATAAAGAGCATCTTTAACCAGTGCTTCAATTTCTGAAACAGCATTGGCTTGAGATTCGTCGTATGAAAAAAAATCATTGCCTTCCAAACTACTTTTTAGCATATCTGACAAATGCTTAGAAGGAGTAATTTTACTATTTTCAATATTATATAAGATGCTACCATCACCATATTTTACGAACTTATTAATAAACTTAATGAGTTTATCTTTGTCGTCTTGCAAAAATACAGGAGCATCTTTAACCAAAGGATAATCATCAAGATTCTCTAAAAGTATAGAGTACTCTTCTTTCATGTTATGAAGATACGAACAAGCCGATATTTGAACTTTTTTCTCTTGTATATACTCATTAAAATTCTTTAATAAATTTGCATAATTGTATGCTTGATAAGATGGATGCCAATGATCTTCCACACCATTTTTGCCACTAGCTAAAACGTAGTCTCTCTTACGAGAACCACTTACATTAGACCATTGTTTTAATTCAATAATTAAAACGTTTTTATTGCGTTCTTCATCAGCTCCATACAATAATAAATCAATTCTATCTCTAGATTGTCTTATCTTGTATTCTATGGCTATACCTACATCTTCCTTATCAATATCACAATAATCTAATACAGTTGCAATAGCAGGTAAAGAGTTATCCCATGCTCGTACCTGAGAATCATCAAAACTTGAAATACCGTTTATACGCATCTTTTCAGACACGATATCTGATATTCTTCTCATTTCTTCGTCGTTGCATTGATCAATAAAATTTTTAACACTATCTTGGTAAATTATCATAGTTTGTTATATTTATTTGATTTCCCTTTACTCTTTTCAACTGGATACTTTATAGCATTCTTATCCATTTTCTTATCAGCTATATCTATTAAATCAACATCAATTCTATCTGCAAGATCTAATAGATAAATATATACATCAGCCATTTCATCAGTTAAATCTTCTAAATCAAATTCACTATTCCATTGAAAACACTCTAAAAGTTCTCCTGCTTCTATAGAAATACTTTTAGCTAAATTCTCAGGAGAATGGAATTGATTCCAATCACGTTCTAGATGGAATTGTTTAATCTTATTTTGAAGTTTTTCAAGCTTGTCCATATAACTATTGTAAAACGATTTCTACTTTCTTAGAATACTTCTTCCCTTATTTTTTCTATTACTTTAAGGTCTATAGGTAGCCACTTAATAGTATTCAACTCATCTGTAGATAACCACTTAGCAGCTTCATGCTCTTTGAGAGTTATATCAATTGACAACAACGAACATATATAACAATCCATCTTTATATGAAATTCAGGATAATCACACTCAACTGTACATAAATATTTATCTATTATTATATCCGCATCTAATTCTTCTTTTATTTCTCTAATTAAAGCTTCTTGAGGTGTTTCTCCCTCTTCTATTTTTCCTCCAGGAAATTCCCACCAGTCTTTATAATCCCCATATCCTCTTTGAGTTACAAAATACTTGTTATCTTTTTCTATAATAGCTGCTACTACTTCTATGCTTTTCATATTATATTTCTTTTATTCCTAAACTCTTTAAATATTCATATGTACTATCATAATATTCTGGTAATCTTGTGCTATCTTCGGGATATCCACTAATAGTTTTGTTACTATTTCCATCAGGAACACATATTACCATTCCTGCTCTAGCTCTAGTTAGTAAGACTCTATATGCATTAAGCATATATTTTAATTGTTCATGTTTGCCTTCACTATTATCTATTACTTCGTTCCATTGTGTCTTCCCATTAAATTTATAGAATTTCCATTTACCATCATCATATCTCATGTCCGCATCCCATAATACACAAGTATAATCGAGTTCTAATCCTTGCACTTGTATTTCTGTTGCTGCATCTTCTAAATAGTTAGATGACCTTGTATCAATCTTATCTTCTAAAAACCAATGCACTGCATCTTCATCACCCTGTTTTAATACATGAATACCTAATGGTTTATATCTTGCTGATTCTTTACTTATTAAAACACCTGTTCTTTCTGTTCCTCTAACTTTTTCATGTAACCAAGCTTTAGCTTTTTCTATGTCTCTTGTTAATACTATTGGATATCTATCTTTTATTTCATCATATAAATTAGATGCTTTATCATCTATCGATAATAACGCATGTATAAAAGCAGATAATTTTTCAGCTCTATATGATCTTAAAGAAACACCAAGATGTAACTTATTACTATAAGTTACATTCTTATTATCTTTTAATAGTTCATTTACTTTACCTTCTGCATATTCGGGTTCTATAAGTTGTGGTGATATATAAACCTTCCAGTGGGTAAATACTTCATTTAATGATTTAATCCATTCAGAAATACCAGCTTCACCTGTATGTATTTCTTGCCCTCCTCCAACCAAACATACAATTGTAGCCCAGTCTTGTCTTTGATCTAGTGACCATATCAAGAAAGAAGCTTCTGACATTGGAAAATTAGGTACTTTTAATTTGTTGCCATAAGTACCTCCCCTTTTAAGATAATCAGCTAATTTTTTATGAGTCCAAGATCTTTGAGCTTCATCAAATATAGCTACATGTTCAACTTCTCCATAACCTGAATCTTTTAGTTTAACTGCCTTTTCAGGATCTATTTCTAATACTCCATTTTCAACAGGATTCTTTATCTTTTGTAACATGTTATCTCTATAACGATGTATTATTTGTATAAACTTTCCAACTTCTCTTTTAGAATCCGTTTTCTTTTTGCCTTTTTCTTTACTCTTTTCAAAATTATCTCTAGCTAAGGCTTCGGTTAATACCGCAACTAATGGGCCATTACCTGATAGATATACAGCACCTTCATCTTCTACTGGTTTATCAAAACCTTGATATGTTTGTTTAACAGCGACATCCAATCCAACTAAAGTTTTGCCTGCACCAGGAACTCCTGTAACAAAACAGATACTTTTCTCACCATTTTCTTTACTCTTTTTAATGACTTCTAATATATATGCAATAGTTGCATCTGTAGTAACATCATCAGCTTCATGTCTAACTATATCTTCTACAGAATGACTTTCATATAATGTCCTTGCTGCTTCTATTATTGTAGGGGTTGGAGCATATGGACTAATTATCCAATTTGGATTAACAGGATCTTCATCAGGATAGCTATCTAATACTTTTTGTATTAGACTAGCTAAATCATTTTCACCAGTTACCAATGTATTAATAACACCGTCATCATATGCAGATTCTTTAATTGATTTTGATGAATTATCATATTTAGTTGATACAAGAATAGGAACTATAATTCTATCTTCACTATATTTATGAAAGTTTTTTAAATCTAAAGCATAATCTAAAACTTGATCCATGTCGTTTTCTAAAATTGTTTTTTGACCAACCTTAAACTCTAAACAAAAAACAATTCCTCTAAGCAGTAAAACAACATCTATTCTTTTACCTAAACGAGGAATATCATATTCAAATATTATTTGACCATCATTTATGTCTAAATCTCTTAATACTTTTTGTAAGACTTCAATTTCACCAATCCAAGCTTCAGTTGTGGTAGTTAAAGCTTCGCCATGGTAATTACTATATAAAACACCTAAAACAGTTTCTTTTTTACTTATTAGAAATTCTTTAATACTCAGGCTATATAAACATCTCGTACTATTTTTCATATTCTTATTAAAATTTTATCACATGAGAATGAAAGCATTTATGTTGCTACCAATAATTCTTGACACTTTTTATTCTATCTATACTCCTAACATTTCGGTTTTACTCATCATCAAAATCAATACCAGCATCATTTACAAAAACTGTTGTATTTTCTTCCTTTGCTCTTTCTTCTCTCTTTTCATTCTTCTTTCTCTTAGAATATGATAACGTTCTATTTTCTCTTGTAATCTTTTCTTTTCTTCCTTAAGTTCTTCTTCATTGTATCTAATATATCCCCAATCAGCCCATTCATCTATATATTTAGTAAAATCATTAATCAAAACATTTATTATATTTGTACCATAAATTTCATAAGAAGCTTCATGATGTTCTTCATAATAAATATGCACATATAAATCATTAACATTACAATACATAAATCCTGGTTCACATTCCCCTTTTAAAACAAATGGAAGGTCATGCTCATAAGCAAATATAATGGTATCTAACCAATCGTTTGGTAAGTCCATTAAGTAACTTAACCAAAACTCAGTATCACCTATTTTAAATAAACTCCATCCTGCTTCCGGTTTAGATAGAACAGATTCAACTTTAATCCTTTCTTCCTGATACTCTTCTTGTGATAAATCTACATTGTTATCAATTTTTTCTTTTGTCATAAAAAGCCTCCTTAATTAAATATAAAAGATCATTATTCATATTTAACTTTAGAAGAAACTTAATATAAACCCTACTACAGCTAATATCAACAATATATGTGGAGCATCTAATACTCCATTTTCAAAATCAACTATAGCATGCATCTGCCTCCAATAGAAGAACAAATATAATACAAATCCTATAGATACAGATGCTAATACAAAGAATATAGTGTGATACATTATCATCTCCCCATCTCTATTGTTTAAATGACATAAGTTGTAAACCTTCATATTTCTTATAAATATCATATATTATCATAAACTCATCTAAAGATATCGCATGATTGCCTGTAGCTTTTGTTATTTCTACACCAGGCATACCACATGCAAATATCTTATGAGTAATATTTATAAACGCCCAAGGACACCCAAAATTACCTTTATGCCATGCATAAGCAAATCCTTCTTTTTTCAACCATTCAAATATTTGCGAATCCCAATCACAAAATTGTTTATCATAAACAACAAATGCTTCTCCATGTAGCTGACTTATTTTTAAACCTTTGTCTTTCATAAAACATATCATCCTTTCACAATAGTCTATAAAGGCAAAGAAATCTTAAACTCCCATCGCAATGATAAGAGTTAATACACTAGTAATATCAATTCCCATCATTCAAGCTTTAGCACCTTGTCTATAAGATAGGTTGCTGCACAATCATTGAGCTTGTCTCTCCTGTGCTCTTTATGGACAATATCAATATAACATGTCATGCTGTACAAAAAATATGCCAACCTTATTTCTTTATTCATATATTATGTAATTGTAAGTCTTATTCAGTCATTTGTTCCTCCTTACAAGGAACAATCCCTGATTTATCAGGGACTTTTCTTAATTCATATCAAATAATAAATAACTTTGTGACACTAAAAAAACCAAGACACTTCTTGGTTTATATATATGTAACGGCCGGCGTGCAAACCCGGCATTTCTTTAACCCTTTGGTGCGTGAAAGGCACGTTCTTCACTTCGTTACATAATAATTATACTATTATTTTTGCAATCTATCACTTTGTTTTTTGATAATAATCTTCTTGTTTCCCTAGCATTTATTCTTTCTGCTGTTAACACGCTATTTGCTTGTTCTATATTATGTAAACTTAGCCATATTACAACAACATTGTCATTATTATCTATTTGCTTAATTACTTTAATACACCCATTTCCAGCATCTAACATATAATCATAGTTCTTTATTGTTTCTAATAGGTGTATTTTTATAAAATCAGCATCGTTTTTTCTTCTTTCTTCAATATGTTTTATTCTTTCTTTTGTCAACACAACATCATCATTAACAATTCTTCCAAACTCTTTTTCAATTATCTCTTTTGATGGTAATTTGCATAAGTAAATTACATCTGAATTATATTCAAAATTCTTTTCCCTAACTACATGATTTGAATTGTCAAAACAATATGTTGATTTATAAAACTGCCTTTGTACAACATAGCCCCTACTAGTATATGATCCTCCTTCTTCGATTGAAATATCCTTGCCTAATTTTTCATAATCAATATAATTTGAAAGATTGCCTAAGATCAATAAATCGTATATTCCAACATCATTTATATAATAGTATCCCAAATCATAATTATTCTTTACATTCTTTAGTACTTCAAATGACTCAATATTTTCTATCATCTCTAATACATCATCTAAAGATGTGGAAAAACTACCTTCTTCTAGTATCGCTAGAAATTTTGTGTATTGGTACTCATCCATTTCAGCCAATTTAAAAGCTAGTTTGTTCAAAATAGCTATTGATTCATGTTCGCCTAAAACATCATACAAGCCATCAACATAAACATCATAATCGGTGATAAACCATTCTCCATATGGCTGACAATGCTTGTCTATGTTGCATACACCTATTCTTTTCATTACCTTTTGTAACTCCTTATGATTTACAGGAAATTTAACCCATTCTCCAACAAGCTCTCCTTCATTATATTTACCTAAATTTGTAATATATGCCTCAAATGGACAATCGTGATTATACTTATATTTACTCATTTAAAAGAATCCTCCTATTCATAATTCACAAAAAATAAGAGAATTCCTAACAAAAAATAAAAATTTAGCACAACTTTAGCAATCTATTTAGTTTTAGCTAGCTGTAAATAAGCTTTATAGCATAACCTTAATATATCTTCCTCATCATTATTTTCATCTATATAAACTGGTCCATTGGTATGAATAACATATTTACAATTTCCCATATTAAAAGAATCAGTTATTATAGCTTGACCTTTATCTAATAGTTTATTTTGTAAAGCTTTATCAAGATTAGCACCTGCTAATTCATGAATTATTTTATCAATAGAACCTGAGCCAGATAAAAACCTATCACTTGAATTAACTATCGCATCAACTTCAATATTTCTAATATCATTTCTACTTATTTGTAATGGCATAATACATCTATACTATATAAGCATATCTATCAAAGCAATAACACTATCATTTATTATGAATTTAACTATACATTTATTATCATTCAACTTATCATATATTCTTCCAGCGCTATATGTACCTCTTGCAACCGTACACACTGAGTTAGCTACATATCCCACTTTAATATCATCTAAGTTATATACAGCTATTGCTTCATCATCATATGGATTATCTAGATCTTTTTTTAGAGTTAAAGTATCACCTACTTTTATATTAGATAAACCGTTATATTCATCTAAATGATTGATTGTTATAAATATTTCTTTTTCATTCATAAATACCTACTTTCTAATTAATTTATTGATTTTCATATTTTTCTAATATCAATTCATTTATCTTTATAAAGAATTGTAAGTAAACCCAATATTGTTCAACTGGATCAACTGTGCTAGTAGGAATGTAATCTTCAGGGACGTTTTCTACAAGTTTTAACTTTTCATAAATATCGTCTCTTTTCTTAATACACTCTTCTATTGACTTGTTTTGATATTGCTTTTTAAAGGCATCTGGTGAAATCATCATATATAAAGCACCTCTTTCTATTTGATTTAATAATACTTAACTATGTGTACAAAATTTTTACCAATAATAATATAATAAATTTAAAGGTAAATAATATGGCAGAAAAGAAACAATCATTACTCGCTTTACTTGAAGTATTAAAGAAGTATTCCGATGAGAATCATCCTTTATCTATCAAGAATATTCAGGATCACTTATTAAATGAATATGATATCAATCTTGATAGAAGAACTTTATATACTTCTATGGAATCCTTAAGAGAATTTGGTTATGAGATATCCGATTACGAATCATCTAAGGGATATTATCTGATTGACAGACAATTTGAAAAGGCAGAAGTATTACTGTTGTGTAATGCCATACATGCGTCACACTTCATTTCCAGTAAACAATCAGATGATCTGATAAAGAAACTGTTGAATACTCAATCCAAATACGATCAGAAAGAATTTAAGGATAAGGTCTATATGGCCAATCCTTTAAAGACCAACAATAAACAATTATTACTCAATATCGAAGTAGTATCGGAAGCTATCAGAGATAATAAACAGTTATCTTTTAACTATCTCAGATACAACAATAAAAAAGAGTTGGTAAACAGAAGAGAAGAATTATATATTGTAGAACCAAGATACATAGTCTATTCAGATTCCAGACCTTATCTGATAGTTACATCCAAAAATCATGAAGGTTTTATTCATTACCGATTAGATAGAATGAAAGACTGTGTGGTTTTGAATGAAAAATCCAGAATACTACCTAAGACAAGTGATCCATATGAATACGCCAGAAACAAACTGTTTATGTATAATGGTGAAATTCATACTGTCACATTCAAGTGTAAAGAATCAGTTATGGATCATATGATAGATATCTTTGGATCTGAACTACTAGTAATACCAAATAATAATGATACATTTACTATTAAAGTTAAAACATCTGAACAAGGCGCATTATATTTAGCACAACAGTTCATGGAGAATATAACTATTATTGAGCCTGAGAAATTAAAAAAAGAGTTTATTAAAACTCTAAAAGAAGTTCAAAACAACTACAAAGGATAGAATCAACCTCTATCCTTTTTAATCTCACTTATACATGCAGATACAAGTATTAATATAGCACCTAGCCAACCTGTGATAGACATATCTTCTGTAGTATAAACACTGAACATAATATTGATACTACAGGTTCTAAATAACCTAATATTGCTATAGATTGTACAGGTAAATATGTCATACCTGAAAAGTATAAACAATAAGCAAATCCTGTATATATTATTCCTAACATTAATATTATTAATATTGATTGTGTATTAATTTCAATATTCAATTCATAATTCTTAATTAATACATATGGAAGAATAGCTATAGCTGATATAGCTAATTGAACTATTGATTTATCATATGCATTAATATCTTTAATCTTTCTATGCTTAAAATCATAATAATTTTTCCATTAATGCTTCTTTTAAAACTTTAGAAAAATTAATATTATTTTTCATCGCTAGTTTGTTTAACCAATATGGTATTGTTAATGTTTTTTTAACTGATTTTTCAAAATGATTCTTTGCATATTCTTCTACATCTACACTCACATATGTTACAAAACATTCACCTATCTCTAATTCTGGAAAATTA